>Ga0233377_1000554_pt1 | contig 16471 bp, 23 predicted proteins | sample ElkDunMinimDraft_6_FD_191540 | JGI IMG/M metagenome (GOLD analysis project Ga0233377, IMG submission 191540) | Fecal eukaryotic communites from dung pellets of Tule Elk in California, USA - Elk Dung E36 | ecosystem: Host-associated > Mammals > Digestive system > Large intestine > Fecal | place...
ATTAACTTTTAGAGAAACTTCAGATTCAATCCAATTAGACAGCGATGATAGAGGAAGTAAGAAACCTTCAGACACAGTGCCTTTAAGTTTAATTGATTTCACACGTCCATTATCTTCAAACATTCCCTTTTCTTCAGAATTTGCATTCTTCAATCCATCCCTATACAAATTTAGATATGATAAAAGAAGTGGATTAATTGTACATCCTGATGGAAAATATACAAATTTTCCTGGTTCGTAATCAATTCCAACAATTATATTATAACCATCTACGAGACACATCTTAAGTCGAGTAACTTCTGGATTAGGATGTGCAATAAAGTTTGTAATTTCTACAATTTTTGCTAAATAATTTACATTAGCATTTTTACTTTTTGTGAATTTCATAAAATTGATTTTAAGGTACCTAGGAGACGCGATCTCTTTACGGATGAACATCTCCTAGGAAAATAAATTTGAATTGATTTTAGGCTATATTAATAGTCATTTCTAATGAATTTAAAAATCACTTGAGCATCAATTTTTTGTCCAAACTTTTCTACACATTCGTTTTGATATTGTGGAAAATTCATTTTTGAACGTGAAATTGGATGTAACGATGTCAAATAATCAATAACCTCTTGTTCTGATGGAGGTATAGGGATAAAAGGTTCAAGAATTTCAGCTTCAATAAATTCTTGATTATAAAGATCTTCTTTTACATCTTTATAAACTTCCATATTATCTTTTCTTGATTTATAAAGTTTTTTCAGTAGATCAACTTCATCAAGTTTAGAATTTTTTGACATTTGATATTCAAAATCTGATTTTAGATTTCTGTATCCTGTTAGTAGCAACGTATTTTTTGCTGAACCGAGCAACATTTGATTTTTAATCTGCTCGTTTACATAATTAATAAAATTACTCATTGATGTTAAGTGCTTTACATAGTTCTTCAAAAGTAATATCTGTTTGTTCAAAAATATAATCTTCTATAATTTCACGATTCTCTGCACCAAAAAGTGCATCAAATAACTTAAAAATTACGTAATTATATTTATTATAAAAGTTTTCATTTTTACTGTTATACAAACAAATTCCAAATGTAGAATCTAGTCTGATGATTTCTTCCTCAGCTGCTCTATATTTATCAATTATTTTCTTAAGTTTTGCTTTATTCATATTATATATCTTTTATTACCTATCTTTTTCTAAGACTAAACATTTTCAGACAGGAAGGTTAGGAACTGGATTTTCTGTATTTGTCATGCCGAAATGTTTGACTGTGGCCATTTTCCCAATCATTTCGTTAATGTTGTTTCGGTATTCTTGTTTGTCTTCTCTGGTTCCAATTGGTTTGGCTTTAAATTCATACCCTTCTTTAGTTTTCATAAGAAAACACATATCTTCTTCACGAAGACCTTCTACCAATCCAACAATTTCGTATTCGTTATCAACAAACTTTTTAATTTTTTGCATTCTACGATCTCGACCACCTGATTTATAAGGCATATCTGCATCACGAATTACAGCACCTTCGTATCCTTCAGATACAAACTTATCGTGATACGCATCAATTTCTTCAAGTTTTACACAACAATGTTCTACAATTTGTAACTTAGAATCGTACGGCGCTTTAGATCAAATGTCTGTTAAAATCTCAAGTCTGTTAATAAAATTCTTTGTTTCATCGACAATATCATAACAATTAAAAGATAATTCTTTGTGTCTTGGATCAAGTGTTTCTAACCTACACAATCCACTTACTACATTTAATGTTCAACCGTGTCTATAAATTTCCCCATCTAATTTAAGATCTGGATTAATTTCAAATAGCTTATTTATAAACGGATCCAATCGTATAAATGTTGCTGCAACATCATAATTTTGGCCACCTCTACTAGATGTTCTAACCTCTCCATCTTTATAATAAAGAATACAACGAACTCCGTCTAGTTTTCTACTGATATACCAAGTTTTGTTTTTATTCTTAATATCATCTGGGTCAAAAACTTTACAAAGCATTGGTTTTATAACACCTGCTTGATCAACAACTTGTTTTGGAAAAGTTTTTTCTACATCAAAATCATCAATACTTGTATATCCAAAATCAGAAATACTTTTATAGCCTTTATCCTTATATTTCTTTATATGAGAATTGAATTCAAGTTGTGCTTGTTCTTCAGTAGTTCTCTTAACTTTTCCTTTTTTAATTTCAATTATTGGTTGTTTTGTTAATTTGCCTCGATATTGTCCTGTTTCTCTTTCTATTACGAATGCTTTAAGGATATCATTTCATGTACAAGATATGTTTACTTGTCTGATTTTTCCTTTACTATCACGAGATATTAAAATATCTTTCATTATTTATTAGTACTTCCAAATCCACCAGAACCTCTATTAGTCATAGAAAGTTCATCTTTTGAAATTACAGTTTGCCAATCAATTTTTTCTACTTTATTGAGTACTAGTTGAGCAATACGATCGCCAACTCGAATTTCAAAATCACTAGAACTATGATTTATTAATATTACACCTACATTACCACGATAATCAGGATCTACACATCCTGGACTATTAAGTACTGTAATACCATGTTTAATCGCCAAACCACTTCTTGGTCGAACCATTAGTTCATAACCTTCTGGTATCTCAACAAAAAGACCTGTTTTTACAAGAACTCTTTCTCCAGGTTTAATTGTTACATTTTCATTTGCTTTTACGTCAAGTCCTGCTGCACCACTAGTTTCATATTGTGGTAAAGAATTTGGAGATTCATTATATACTTTTACGTTCATTAATTTATTATTTTAGGATTAGCTTCTATTACTAAAGCATCTTCAATTTTTAAATCTAATTTTCCAAGAGGACAAATTCCTAACTGTTCTTTCTTTTCTAAAAGAATATCTATAGCAGATTTTACATCTTCAGCTACAATTGGAATTGTAAATAATCCTTCAACTGGAATATGAAATTTAAACTCTTTCATTTAAATAAACTTTGTTAAATGGAATTCCTCTAAAAAACGTTTCTGGACTTAATTCTTCAGTGGGTAATTCAGATCGATAGGTTACATATTCTGATTTGTAATTAAACAAATCTAGAATATGCGCAATTTCAAATATATGTTCTACTTTTTGAATATCTTCTAGTTCAATAAATCTAACAACAGTTGGATTGTAATGTAATATTAGATCGTGCACATACTTAAATGTTAGATCATTCGTGAATTTAATTTCTAGAATCATTTTTCCAAAATTTATATGTTATATCTTTCCAACCAATTAATCTATTTATACTACTGGATAAACCAGTGTTAAGATACATTCTTTGGTTAGTAGTTTTTTGATTTAACGGTCCATATTCTGGAATATACGGTCCGAGTTTAATATAATCAAATCATCTATTATCGACATTTGCAGATGGGCTTTCCATATCAAAATTGTCTCCACTATACCATGCAACTTTCAAATCAGTGTCTTCTTTTATGAGTTTTGCAAATCTTGATAATTCATTAGGTTCTTTACTTCCACCCATAAAACAAACACAGGATATACCTGTGTTTTGTTTTATAAGGTTAGTGAGTTCTATATATGTTAAAGGAGTTCCGTTATCTTCTCTTAACCAAGGAGAATGACATCCAACACAATTATGTGGGCAATTAGTTAGATTTATGCAGAGGGAAATTTCATCAGGTACTTCTGCAAAAGTGATTTCATAATTACTATATTTTAACATATAGATTACAACAACATTTATCATTAAGACGGTATCCGGAACAAGGACATTTTAATTCCTCAGATGTATTTGCACAAGGACAATCCCCTTCACATCTATTGATTCCTTTAATGATACCATTTACAACTTTTTCGTTAGGATTAAGTTGCCAACCTTCTTTAATGTTACTTCTTACATACTCTAAATCAACCATTTATACCTCCTTACTGTAAGTTCTCATTCCTGCTTCAATTTTTCTATCTTCAGCAAACGCACTAATTGGACGCATATAACCAATGATTCGAGTATATTGAGTTACGTCTTCACTATTACACTTAGGACAAATTGTAAATGGTTGTTTAACAATATGTCCACATTTGTTACATTTTGTGTTCGGAATGTTAAATGTAAAGTAATTAGTGCCTTCTTTAATTGCAAAATCAATAAGTTTTAAATATTGTTCTTTTGAAAGATGGTCTTGGAGATTAATATGGGCGGCACTTCCCGTATTACTCTCATGTTTCCATGAGTACTGACTATATCTTAACGAGTTAACTCGCAAAACCCATTTCGAATTACGTACCAATAGTAATTCTACTCTCCCGATTCGGAGATAGTCGATACAGGATTATAATCATTAATGTCTATCTGCAAATCTTTTAAAAATCATTGTTTTTTAGTTTTACTATATTTAGGTAGATGTAAATATGTACGATCTATCAAACTTCTAAAACCTTGTTTAGTTTTATTTTTTGATCCATATTTTTCATAAGTTTCTTGTAATGAATGAGTTACATAATATTTTCTTATCTCCAATACTTCTTCATCTGAATATAATGCGTTTACATTACTTTCTCCAGAATTTTTCTTACCCATTAAAATTATGTGATTGTTTTTATTTTCCTCTGTATATACTTCCATCATTATGCCTTTTCAAGTTTGTCCTTCCCAAATTTTTTCAAAAGCAGAATATGAAATTTTGTTAGAATACAATTTTCAACAATCAGAAACTCCGATTTTACAATCATTATAATAAGTTCTTATTTCAACAACATCTTCTACAGTTAATTTTGTTCTTGGGTTTCCATCATATTGACTACGTTCTCCTCCTCAAGTTAAATTATAACCATGTTGTGAAACATGTGAATTATATAATTTTATATAAAATCTTTCTCTTTCTCCTAAAATAGTAATATCTGTAATATTGTCTTCGATTACCTCAAAACTAAAATTTTCTAATCCATATTTTCTAAACGCTTGATATAATGGATTTTTTAATTTAAGACAATTGATACAATTTTTGTGGGTATTTCAGCGATTTTCTATATTATTAGTTATACCCACGTAACATTTTTGATTTTTTAAATTAGTTATTTTGTATACTCACATATCTTTATAATTTTTACAAATTTAATAAAAATATGGAGGATTTGCAACACATTTTTTGATTATTTTCCCACGGTATTCCCATGCATTTCTGTTTAGGGTTCACCGTTAGCCTCAAATGAGACCCCGTTGGTTAACGGAAAAGGTTTAACAGGCAGATTAAACTACCATCGGTAAACTGATAAGTTTGTCTTCCATGAAGAATGAATTTATCTAATACAGATGTATTATCATGAGCATTATAAAAATATGAATTATAAAGTGTTCTTCCTTCTGGAACCACATATCCATCTTCTTTATCTCATCTATAATTTTTTCCACCTAATCCTTCTGCTGGAACAACTTCGCTATTAAACAAAAATGGACGTTTCTTATCTTTGATTGCGTGAACTTTATTTTGCTCTTTAATTGTTCCAAGAATTAGTTGAAGAAATTTAATATATTCTGAGTTATTTGATACTTCTAAACCAAGGAATTCAGCAGCTTCATTTAAACCATTAATACCAATAGTTGAATAAAGTTTACTTATTCGAATGTATCCTCCATTAGAAGCTGCAAACATGCCTTTATCTTCAAGATCATAAAGCATTGTTTTATAAGCAATGTGATATTTATATACTCTCCTTAAAATTGTTTTAAGATATCCTTCAAATCCAATGCTTTCGTTTGTATTATAAAATACACTCAACTTGTCATTTTGTTCACGAGGTCCATCCTGTGTTTTAAACCAATCCTGAACAATTCTATTAACATTAAGAGTAATCACATTACAACTACCAGTCATTACACCTGTTAATCCACTCGTTGGATTAAATGTATTTTCTGTAAGCTCATTTCTAAGCCTACAACATGATGCAAGACTATCTGCACTATCTGAAATATATGTGAAGAAACTATGACCTTCTGCATACATTTCAGCACAAAGATCCTTATAATCTTTGTCAACAATATCTTTTCCATCATGAACCATTGCAAATGTTTCAACTGGAAATGCTACAATTTGTTGAAGTCTAAGTTTATTAAATCATTTCATAAACATTCTTTGAAGAGTATCAATTTCTTTCCAAGTTGGTTGTGTTCCATCTGGATAATAGAAATCTTGAAATAATGCTTCAAAATATGTTTTATCGTAGTAAGATATATTTGTAACAAAATGTTCAACGTAGGTCGTTAATCTACGTCCGCAATTAAGCAGCTATATGTTTCCATATAGATCAGACTATATCATCACTTCAAAAGAAGGTCTTGCGCTTCCACTCACTTGAGTGTACTCTCTCACGAGATAGTCGTTGAACGTTCCCTTTCGGGCTTCGCTGCTGATTAACATGCACTTTTGTGTTTAGTCTTCCAGCAATTCACAAGATTTATTGTCCGCCTACAAATTATATCCATGTACTTCTCAATGACAATCTTTACAATAGGTAATTAAATTATCTAAATTGCAAAATTCAGAATCATTAATTGCAATATTATAAAGTTCATTGATGTTTTTTATCGGGTCTAAATTAGGATTTTCTTCAAGTATTCTTTTTAAAATGATACTAAATTGTTTAATGTGATGTACATGTAAATTACTTTTACATCCACATTTTTGACAACTGTAGTGATCTCTTTCTAATACTCTTAGTACTTGATGTATTCCAAAAAATTCTCTTAATCTTTTAGCTAATGATGTTACTCCACCTTTTCAATTTCAATGTTGTTCCCCTATAACCAAACCTATTTTAGATTCTGAATTATTTCGAACAGAAATGTTCATGTTTTTTAAAACCTTATCGATAACACAAGGATCGCAATTAAACCTTATTGCTAAATCTTTTTTACTTATCTTTTGAGTAACATACAAGTCGTAGATTACATCATAGTTATTTAATTCTTCTGGAAAAGATTTTTGATTATGATTTCACTGACTTTCGGATAAGGTTCTTATTTTAGTACCATAATGTTCCAAATGTGCTAAAATAGTTTTATGCGACATTCCAAATTCTTTTGCTAATTCTGTTGAGGAAAATCCATCACAATATAGTTGACTTATTAAGCTATCATATGTATCATCATATTGAGAATTAATTCTTGGTTTTGCTAAAATTTTAAGATTATATTTTTTTAAATAAGCATATAAAGTAGTTTGTGTAATCTTTAATTTCTTTTCTATTTCTTCGTGTGATAAAAACTGATTAACAAGATTTTCTAAAGTTTCTTTAGAAATATTTAATTTTTCTTTTCTAATATTTCATTTGTTTAATAAACTTTTTAATCCTGATTCGGTTAATCCACATTCTTTAGCTATTTTTGATCGAGATTTATTTTTAATAACATATTCTTCGATCAATCATTCTTTGGTTTTTGTAAATTTTGACATATTTATAAATTTTATTTACAAATATACAAAAAGAAATTAAGATTTCCAAGAAAATCAACCATTAATAAAACATATCGTTATTTTGACGGACTTTGATATGCTCTATTTTGAGCCGGCTGATTAACGCCCCACACAAATTGTTTAAATGCTTTTACAATACCATCGTATATTGTTCTTGGAATTTTACAATATTCAGAAGTAGTAGGATGATCGAGTTTTGTAAATCAATCGTTTCCATATTCCATTCTAACATAGTAATTAAGTGCTATAAAGTATTCACCAAATGCTACTGCACCCTTACATTGTGATGAAAGAAGAAAAGCCAAGTTAGTAATTTGACCACTAAATGATAGTAGATCGTTAGGTGGTCCTGGAGTAACTCCATCTATATTGCCAACCCCTTCAGTCATAAGAGGGAACAAACTTACGGCCATACAATATTGCTTAAGTACAGGAGTAGAAGCTTCATCATGAGTGTAAATAATATGATGATTTAGATCTTTTTCGTATTCCTTTGCAATTTCTGGATAGAGTTCGTTCAACTTATCTTTCATTCGTTGTCTTTGAATGATTCTATTTGTTGTTTTATAAACTTCACTTTCAAGATTAGCTACATTCTTTTGAGTAACGTTAGCATTCGCATCTGTTTCGCTTGAAGAAGCAGCATTATCAGAAGATTCACTATATTTATTCATATAGTCAATTCTTTCTTTAATAAAACGTGATTCTTCATGTTTAGCTCTGTATAAAATATATACTTTTGCAACATCAAAATATTTTTCATACATTAGATGTTTTTCAACAATGTCTTGAATTTTTTCAACACTGGTTGTATCACATCCATTAGATATTAATGTGAATCAGTGTTCTAAATTTTCAAATAATATTGTTGGAACTCCGGGTCTTCCTGTAGCTATAAATGCTTTTTCTATAGCACTTTTAATTTTTTGAAAATCAAACTCTTGTACTTCTCCGTTTCGTTTAATTACTTTCATTGTCTAGTGTATTTTTAAATAGCTGTCCACACAATATTGTTTTTTCAAAATTATTAATTATATCTTTTGTGGAAGCATCTCTTACTAGTTCTGTAAAAGCCGTATAATAATTTCATACAGAACACTCTTCGGATTCTTTTTTATATGTATTGGAAGCAGAATTCATGTAAACATTTTCAAAAGCTTTTACTACCATAGCAGTAGATAGTTTTACTTTTCCTCCAATGTGAACATGTTCATACAACATTGATTTTTCAATTAATTCTCCTAATAATTGATGTCGATTATCATCATCTAAAAAAGTATTTTGCATTTTTTTACTAATCAAATCAACATCGGTTGTCATTTCCATTAAACTTTCAATAGAATAATCTGGAATTTTTTCATTAGGTTTTAATTCTCCAATGATAATTCATTGTGAATTAAATACACATGGATTATTTCCATGTAAATAATTTCGATAAACTTTATAAATCGGATTTCTTAAATCTAGACCATAAACCAAATTGTAAACTTCAATCATTCCACTTACATTACATTTATCTGGCATAATAGCTTGAATTCAAACCCTATTATAAGTCGTATCATTATTTTCATTATTAATTAACAATTGATCTGGTTCTTGAACATGCACTATAAATTTATCCGTATATTTTGACATTTTATCAATAAAAGGTTGTACATATTCCTTAGTTGCCAAATATTCTCTACCTTTAATGATAGTAGCTTTACCTTCAAGCAAACGAGAAAGGGTTATTTCCATTGTGTATTATATATTCTTCGATTAATCTCTCTCATTTCTTCTCACGTCGTTTATTTAACAAATGACCTGTTTCCAATCAATCATTTCCAACTTTTGTAAGAGGTTTGTTTGAGTATTTTATAAAATACGCCTCTAGTACATGCGCTAATGTTTCTGTTAAATTATAAAATACATAAATAGTCGAATCTTTATTTAAATAACTCGCAATAGAATGTTTTGTATTACAAGGTCTGTTTTGTGTTGGTTTAGAATCGTTAAATACTTTTGTAAATCCTACGTAAAATCATTCGTGTTTTTTAAATGCTAAATATACTGCCGACTTATGAGATCTATTGTCTTCTCTATCTTTTATTCTAATATCACTACAATCCATTCCTAAAATCCGACAACCATTCTTCATAATGGCGTACAGATCCTTAAAAAGACAATCAATCATATACAAGAAAAGGAGGTACATTAGTACCTCCTTATTAATAATTAAAACGAGTTCTTATCGTTTCCAAATACAATGTATTTTCCTTCCTTAGCATCTGTAGAAGGAGAATAATTAAGTTCAAATGCAACATCTTTACCCTCAGTTACACGATAAACAATTGTTGCCACCATATCCTGACGATACTTCTTCATCAACTCCTTAGCGAGTCGTGCTGCATCATCCTTCTTACTAGCTTCTCCTACTAGTTCATCTGTATCCTTAAGGCGAATTTCAATAACTCTCTGAAGATTACGATTACCCTCAACTACGTTATTTATAAATTCATACGGTCTCTTCTTAGTATCCTTAGAACCAGGATTAATTGCTACAATAAGACCTACACCAGAAGCATCAGTAAGACGATTTTTCTCCATTGCTTCTACAGCAAATACTTTAAACTCGGCATCGGACATTGGGGAGTTAGCATTTTTCCAACTCTGTGTCACATTTCTTACTACTGTAATACCCATCTCTGCTGCCTTTTCTTTAGCCTCCTCAAGGCTATACGCTACTACTTCAAATTTACGCATAATAAACAATTTTTAAATTAAACATATTATTCCACTTTTATCCCTTTGTGTTAATACAAAGGTATAAATTTTTTTTGATATATACAAGGATTTATACAAAATTTACTTCATTTTCATAGCCAAATATTTCGTAATAAGCTACCATTTTCATAAGCTGATTAAACTCTGCAACACCCTGTTTTAATTGTCCTTTTGATACATAGAAACATTTTGCTTCATAAGGTGGAAGTGTTTCTACAACAAGCATATTTGCTTTTAAAGTTCAACCAGTATTTTTACAAACTCCAAAATTTTGTTGACAATAATACCATAGAACTGCTGAATAAACACCCATTTGTCTATAATAGTGATATTTATTCATGGAACCATATTCGGAATTCATAAACCAATTTACTGGCTTTCCTGTAGTTTTTAAGTCATTTAACGTGACGACTTTATTATCATAATCAATTGTCCAATTATCAGCCTTCAATTTAAATGGAAGTGTAACACAATGTTTTTTCTTATAAGTTACAATAAAATCAATGAACAACGCATCCTCGTTGTGAGATTCGATTAAATCTCCAAAATCATCTGTAGGATGTAATTTTTTCATAATTGATTTATTGTTCTTGCATGAGTTTAAACATGCGTTTACAACATCATAATCAGAATTACTTAAAAACACAGATTCTTTTGTACTCTCGTATTTTCTTCGATTCCAATAATACTCAAAGCCTTTTTCTATGATAAATGGAATCTTTTTATCAATAGAACTTACGTAATATCCTATTTTTTCACAAGCTTTGTGGATTGAATTATAAATAGAGAGACCTTTCTCTCTATTTATAAATATTTCATCAATTACCGCACCTAACTTTGCAGTGGGTTTGTTTAATTTGGGAGCAAGTTCAAATTCTTCTGGTTGTAGTAAACACTCATGAACTGCTGATCCAATTGACAAACTTGTAGTCTGTACTCTAGGTGGATTTAAATATTTTGAAGGGGTTCCTTCTTCATTTGGGTTTATATTTTTTAAACGAGAATTACTGATGTATCTAGCGTATTTTGGGCTGAAATATAATTCATCACTGATATCTCGTTTACAGACCGAACTCATTATTGGTACGATCTCAAAATCTGAAAATTTTACATTCATTATTTTAATGGTAAATCAAGATTAAACACTCTTCTATGTCCAACGTTATAATGTTTATTAGTTGGACCATCCATAAGATAACAGAATATCCCTGCTTCAGTTGCTTCTTTAAAATTCTGATATTTGTCATCAATTAAAATATCAACATTGTGCTCTTTAAGAAGATCTACTTTACTTTCATTCCAAGGAACACAATATACTGGTGCACATGGAAATCCGTTCTTTTCAAGGTTTTCCATAGTCCATTCAACAGGAATAGATCTACTTGTAATATAAAGATCTGGCTCAAAAGAAGGTTTGTTAAGAGTAGGCAAATTTGTCCAAAATTCCTTATCTGTTGAAAGTTCATTTAAAAGATCTTTCATCTCATAAGTGCCATTCCAATAAGGATTTAGTTTCTTTCCAGTTTTCTTTTCAAAAGATCCTACAAAATCTAAACACACGTCGTCAATATCCAATGCAATAACTGGTTTATTTGGAAACAATACGCGATCATCACCTTGTGGATAAATTTTAAAATATTCACAAAGTATTAAAGCATTCATTGCAACATGCGCCATGTTTAAATTACCATTTGAATCAAAATCATTTCCTGTTTCAAATTCAATTAAATGTTTTTTAAGTGAAGAGAGGACTTCCGACCAAGGAAGTCCATATTTCCACTCATTTTTATTATACTTTTCAAGTTTTTCTGTAAGTACCTTGCTAACTTCTGTTATTCCATGTGATGGAATTAAATCGTGTCTAATATTCATCTTTAATCTTTTATAGTAATAAGTCCATTTTTAACAACAAGTGAACTAAAATCTGCTGTATACCAAGTATTATTTATTCGTATAAATTCATCAGATCTTCCAATACGATTGGTGCATTCACAATCAATTTGATTGTCCTCAACATATTCTATAGGATAATCTTCCAAATCATGATTTGTTTGTACATCTACTAGATTTGTAGTATCTCTTACATAATCACTCAGACCTGTACACCATGTTCTACAATCTTCGCAAAGGTACATTTGTTCATATTCAGACCAACGAAGTTCATCTGGCATTTCATCTTCATCATATGATACAAATGTTTCTCCACAACAATCACATGCGTAAGGATAACCTTCATATGAACCATCTGTTGAATCTAAACTAATACATCCTCGATCACAACAGGTATTAATAGTGTTATCATTTGGATTATAATATCTAAAAGAATCAACATACGGCATTGCATCATAATGCTCTTTTAGTTTAATTGATATATTGTTATATACTTTATCACCATTTGGTGCAATCCATACTTGACTGTCTCCTGAGTGTAGCAAACAATTATATTCTCGAACATACCAATTGTTCTCCTTAGCATATGAGAAAAACTGTTCTTCAAGATAATCTTCACATACATACACCCTATCCATATATGTTTTACCATCAATTTCCCAAACGATCGCTCTACCAAGAACACGATCATTCTTTAAGCATACTAACATTTTTGCATGATCTTCGTATATTCGGAAATATGATTGACACTCATCATATCGCATACAGCTATTTCCCAATGTTCCGGAAATCTTGTAATATGTATCTTCATGATAATATTTAGTTATATCACTACCTTCTACAATTTTGAAATTACCGGTATTGATCATGTGTGCTTTAAGAAGATTATTGAAAATTTCAATATCTCGTTCTTTGTAGTCAAATTTCATTAACTTTTTAATTATTCTACCTGGTTTTCCAGTTTGTCTATTCTCTCTACTCCATGTACCAGAACTAGAATAACATAACTCTTTACCCTTTGGTGTAAATGAAATTTCAAATATGTCCTTTCTAATTGACAAGGCTCTTACTTCATCTGTAACAAGTTGGTTTACTCTATTAATAAGAGTTGATTTAAGCAATTCTTTATCTACTTCATTAGACATCCAGAAAAAGTCTTGATTATAGGCTGTAATTATATTATGTGCCTCAAGAAGTTCAGAAGCAATTGCTGATTCGGTTGTTTCCAAGATTGACTTAAGTGCATCAATCATTCCATCAGATAAAAGTGGTATAAGTTTACTCATTAAAATATTGTATTGATTGTTTTCTAATATCTACTAACAAATTGTTTACAAAATCACGATTTATTGATTCCGGAAGAGATGAATTTTTAAAAGCATCTTCTACTTCAATTATTAACTGATCGGTTTTATCGATTATTTCTTGTAAATCTAATTCGCCTTTTCTAATCTTTATTAAATCTTTTGCATTTGGTCTACGGACAATTAATGTTTTATACATTGCTATTTCTTTAGACATTTCTATAAGTCTAATACAATGCAGCATATTTTTACCATCAATTTTCTGTCCATGATTCTTAACATCTACATAACGTGCTTCGTTTCGTTCCTTTAACCAAACTTGATAAGAATTAAATTCTCTACAATGAGCTTGAAATCCGTCTAAATCATATTGAATAATTCCTAAAAACAAAGGATTTGCATTCTCTGGTATAGCTGTAAGTAATAAATCGTAATTATTACATAATGGACGTTTATAGTCTTCTACTGTATACCATAACTTATATAATTGTTTAGTATTGTCAATTTTTGTTAAAAAGAAATTTTCCCAAGAACTCATTCCTTCTAAATATTCTGTTAGTTTTACTACTTGTCCATCTTGATGAATAAGTTTACAAAAATCAGTTGGAAATTTTCTTTCAATACGCTCATTTTCCCAGTTCATTTTTTTATTTAATCCTTTAGCTTTATAGATTTGTTGTTTAGCATATCCCATAAAACTATTTCTGCATTCTTTCGATAAGAACAAATCTCTTTTTTCTTTAATCATAGTAAAAAGAGGGTGTTCATAAAGAATACAATCTTCTGGAGTAAATAACAATTCTAGAACAGTTGGATTGGAACTCATTGCCAATTCCAAAAATCTTTTCACCTCCCAATAAGTAGTATCTTTATCAGGAATTGTTTGAGGTACATAATTAAACGAAGAAACGTCAAAAGGGTCTTGTATATAAACCCCTTTGACGTCTAAATCACTGTCTGGCGTATTTGTACCATACGCTTGACTTCCAACTATTGCTTTAAATATCAGAATTTGTTTCATCTGGAACAACTTCAATATCTGGAACGACTTCTACATCTGGAACCATTAGTGATCCCAAGAACTTATCTGCAAGAATTGTAGTAAGATCTAGTGTATCCCCTTCATTGATTGGCGGATCAACTGTTACATTATAATCAAGAGACTCTGTTTCAATGTTATGTGCAAAATCAATTGTAATTGTTCTTGCATCACCTGTAAATGTTACTGTTACTTTATTCATTTTTGTAATTTTTAATTAGTTTATAAAAGAATTTTTTATCTAAGATAACAATTTCCCCTTCAGATCGAAATGTTGCTTCTGTTGTTTTCTGAACATTTCAAAATAATACAAATTCTTTATCTGTTAATGGACACGCTTTTCTAATCTCAATGTAATTCGGATATTTTATACACCTTTTTATTTGTGCATAAAACGGAAGCTTGTTTTCTTTATCTATCAAATCAACTTTCATATCATCGATTGTTTTTGATTCGGATCTACTTGTTACCACACCTTCAAACCCAATCTCTCGAAGTTCTTTTGCAATTTGACGTTCGTAATCACTGCCACGTCGTTTGTTGTTTTTAATGTTTCTCTTTTTTTTCTCTTTAATTTCTGGAGTTATAGAGATTTTTGTTTTAGCTTTTTTTGCCATTTAAGTAATGTTCTTTAGCCATATTTATAAGTTCAATTGTGCGTTTTTTACCATATTTAAAGTAAAAATCACTAATATCTTTTGCTTCTAGATTTCTAGGAATAAAAGTAACGATTAAATCTGGGAATTGTTTTCTAATTTTATTCATGTTGGATATTCCCGCCTGATCATTATCGTAAAACAAAAATATATTTTTGAACTTTGATTTTAATTTATCATATTGTTTTTGAGAAACAAATAAATTTTCAGAACATGGTGCTATTGCAGGAATTCCTAATTCATACAATAACATACAATCTTTTAGTGATTTTGTTATAACAAGATTTTCTCCTCCATCTTTTGGAAGCATTTTTCCACCTTGGATTTGATTAGATTTTCAGTTTGATATAAATTTATATTTCTTTTTAGATGGATGATAACACCTTCACAATTCAATTCCATCTTTTATTCCACCGTAATATCCAAAAATTAATTGATGTTGGGTTTCTGTATGAAAAAGATTTCCGTTTAACCAAATATTTTTACACGAATATACTTTGAATTTTTCTAAAGTTTCTTTTGTAATACCAAAACGCTTCCATCAATGTAATTCATAATCTTGAAAAGGACGTATTTCTACTTGTATTGTTGCAGATTTTGATTCTTCAAATTTAGAATCGGTATATTCTAATTTAGGTTTGTTCTTTTTAAAATCCTTTCTGTTAATTATATTAAAATCATTTGCTATAATTTGCAAAGCTGTATAAAAAGAACAATTAAATTTTTCCATTACTACTGCAAACACATCTCCACAAAAATCTCCACGAAAATCTTTAAATAATAACTGACCTTTGTTATTTCTATAAAAAGATGCTGTGGGATTATTATCTTTACGTAAAGGATTTTTAAACAACCCCTTCTTACAAGGAATTCCCAAGTAATGTTCCATCAATCTTTCTTCTGGAACATTACTTAGAATTAATTCCTTAGTTATTTTTAATGGTTGCAGTTCAAAAACCATTCTTTATTAGAACGGAAGATCGTCTAAACTATCATCAGAATCAAGGTCATCTGACATTGATGAAAGAACATCGTCTGACTTCTGAGGAGACTGTTTAGACATATCGGTAGGAGTTGCATTTCTAACAGCATCGATCTTTCTCTTTTCTGCATCAGAAAGAACGAGATTCTGTCCCATAAACTTATTTCCTATTCCAAGAGCTCCAGACTTTGAAACTCGTGCTGGGAAACCTGGGATTGCAGCAAAACCATTATTCTGAGGGAGAAGCTTAATCTGAACCTCTTTATCAATATATGGTGTTGTAAGTTTCTTAACAGCAGCTACCATCTGTGTAAAACTACCAGAAAACTTAATATCGCCATTATCAATTCGCTCACCAATACCAGGATCGAG
>Ga0233377_1000555_pt1 | contig 16464 bp, 27 predicted proteins | sample ElkDunMinimDraft_6_FD_191540 | JGI IMG/M metagenome (GOLD analysis project Ga0233377, IMG submission 191540) | Fecal eukaryotic communites from dung pellets of Tule Elk in California, USA - Elk Dung E36 | ecosystem: Host-associated > Mammals > Digestive system > Large intestine > Fecal | place...
CGACGTCGGCTCGCCCGCAGCGAGCCGTCCACCGGTGTAGCCACCGGTCATCGACGCCGGAGGCGCGGAGGTGCGCGGCCAGCCGGTCGAGGGCGGCCTGCGTCTCCTCGTACGACGGCGCCGCCTCACGCAGCGCCAGGTGCACGTCCACGCGACCCATCCGGGTGTGCGGGAGGCTGTCGATCAGGTCCGCGGCGGCCATCAGCACGGCGCCAGCGGCGGACAGGGTTGGGGTGAGCCGCTCCACGGCGGGGGCGGTCACGGGTGGCCGCCGTTGAGGGTGTCGTCCGCCTGCTCGCTGCTGGCTTCCTGCGCCATGTCCTCGACTGCGGTGACCGCGTCGTTGAACGCGTCTCGCGCCCACGCCAGGAAGCGGCTCGCCTCGTCCAGGTCACGCTCCGCCCTCCCGGCAGGCGGCAGCCACCCGTCCGGCGTGCCGAGCGTGCCCCCGGACGGCGCCTCCTCGTGCACCTGGATCGACAAGGCGAAGGCCGTGTCGAACAGGTGCTGCGCCACCTCGCCGAGGTGGCCGATCACGGCGGCCCGCTCACCGGCGGGCACCGCCAAGGTGGTCAGCCGGTGTACGGCTGCCGCCGCTTCCTTAGCCGCAGCCACGGCGGCCGATACCTCTCCCGCCGTCGGCGGGGAGTAGGCGATACTGGTCATTGGTCTGCCTGCTCTCTCTGTGATGTCTCTGTGAGCGGGTGGGTCTCGCGGGTCCTGGTCGGTCGCACGGCCAGGCCCGCACCTACGTCAGGGGGCGGGAGTCAGCCCCGCGCGGTCGGCCTCGCGGTCCAGCCGGCGAAGCTCCTCCGCGCGGCGGAAAAGGCCGATCACCAGGTACGCGGCGCCGTGATCCTGCATCTCGCGGGGAGTCAACGGAGATGCGGTAAGGGCGAGCCCATTCACTCGGCACCTGCCGCAGCCTGAGCGGCGCGCTGGCGGATGCGGTCCGCGGCGCCTTCGAAGATTCGCGACAGGACAGCGATCTGGCGCATGGAAAACGGCGGGGCCTGGTCGACGATCGCGCGGATCGCGGCCTTCTGTTCGGCGGCCTTCTCAGCGGCGAGGCGCTCGCGGTCCTCGGGGGACAGTTTGGGGCGAGACATCAGGCCACGTCCTGCGCGGCGTTGGTCGAGGCGTTGTCGCGGTCGATCGCGGCGATACCGATGGACAGAGCCGCGCAGAGGCGTTCGGCTTTGACGATGGGGAGAGCTTTGTTCTCCAGTTCCCAGTTGCGCAGGGCTGGAGCGGAGACCTGGGCCTGTTCGGCCAGGTCGGCGACGCTGTAGCCGCGCATCTCCCGGAAGGTTCGGAGGGCGTGTCCGTTCTGACGAACGGTAGGAGTCGGTGGCATGCTGGAAACAGTAGGAATTAAGTGGAAAGAAGTCAACCCATGTCGGCACATAAGTAGGAATCAGACAGAACCATTAGGCGGTGAGCCACGGGAGGCGCACGCGTCCTGGTGGTTACGCTGAGCAGCGGGAGGGCAACTTCACTGACACCTGTTGACGTTTCGTACTGTTTCCTTCAAGCTCCTGTTGGAGCACACTGATTCCAACCACCGCCCACACCTCGGAGCGTGACGTGAGTACCACCGAAGCCGCCTGGCGAAGCCTGGGCGACCTCCTGGTCACCCGCCGCGTACAACTAGACCCCCGCTGGGCCAACCGCCGGACCTTCGCCGCAGAAACCCACTCCGGCAAGCAGGCAAGCTGGTACCGCATCATCACCAGCATCGAGAACGGCGACCGAACCAACTACTCGCGAGAGACGCTCGCCGCTGTAGAAGTGGCCTATCGGCTCATGCCTGGATCAATCCAGCGGACCATCGACAGCGGCGCACTGGAACCAGCGCCTGCGCTCGCAGCCGCCGGCACGCCTGGCGACCCTCCCCGCAGAGCCGTCGACGAGCTGCGCGCCTACGCGGAGGCGAGGGGCGAAAAGGTGATCGACGTACTGATTGACGAAGGTCTTGTTGAGCCAGAGGAACTTGTGGTGCCCGACTCTCTCGGGCCGGATCGCCACATCGTCGAAATTGAAGATCTGGACATCCCGCAAGACATGAAAGATCGAATGATCCGGATGTACCTAGAGAACCGGGCATGGCGCTTCGAGCAAGTCCGCCTCGAACGAAAAGGGCTGGACGGCAAGTAAACCGTCCAGCCCTTCCGCGCGTCAGGAGCCGATTCCTCCCCTGTAAACCTTGAACTCCCCTGTCCCCCAGTCGCTCATGTGAGCGTCCCGTCGTGCCGTTGCGTCACCCTGCAGACCTAGCTGGAATGCCTTGTCGAGCAGGGCCAGGTGTTCCTTTATGAGCTTCGCATGGTCCAGTGTTATCGCCACCATCTTGTCTGCGTGGCAGCGGATGGAGGCGATGACGGACACAGCCGCCGACGCCGCCACCAGGGACAAGAACGCCTTGAGTTCGAGCATGTCGACGATGAGTACTTCGATGCCGACGGCCACCCACAAAGACCAGGCAAGAACAGCGGTGGCCTTGAGGGTCAGCTGGATGTTTCCGGTCGTCATCGGGCCCTACCTTTCGCCTGACCGTAAAGCCTGGCGGTTGTGCGTTTCGGATCCCAGGCGAGACGCACAACCAACATAAGCGACACAGAAGCGACGGGAAAGGGTTTTGACTGCCCGTTGCGGATTTATCAGACCTCACTAGATCGATGAATCATTCGCTATGTCCAAAATGTCAAGATAGGCGTAAAGGCGACGAGAGTCATCCTTGCCCTTCTTCGTCGGATCTCCAGGTCACCCGCACCGACTCCCAGTCGGAGTATCCGCGGCGCCCCTTCCCGACCTTCAAAACCTCGATCTTGAACATCACGGCCCGGACGATCTCCCGCTTCTGCGTCATCTCCAACCCATCCCACTCCTCCCGCACCCGCTCCGGATCAGAGTTGATGAGATCCCCCAGCAGCGGCACCAGCCGAATCTGCCCGCCGCGTCGCTCCAGCCGCTCGATCTCTGGAAGCAGCCCCTCCTCCGCATGCGCGAGGCCGATAGCCGAGAGTTTCCCCGCGCGAGCGAGGGCGTAGAACGACTCCAACTCGGCACGTTTTTCAGCGACCTGATCCAGGATGTTACGGAGCTCGTCCATCTTCGCGTCGTCCCGGGTGAACAGCTCCAGCGCGTCAGGACGCGATAGCCGATCAATGAGGAGTTCCTCCACGAAGCCATCCACGCGGGAGACGAGCCGGCACACGTGGAAGCTCTTCCCTGAGTGGGGATGGACGTTCTTCCGCAGGCACGAGTACGAGAGGCTGCCCTGGTTCTTGAGGACACGCATTGCTACACCGCACACACCACACTGGACGATGCCCGACAGTAGATGCTTGACCGTGCAGTCTCGAAGCTTCCCACGCGACGGGTCGGTGAGTTTGGAGGTCAGCATCTTGTGAGTCACCTCATCAAAGATGGCCGGCCAGGTCGCGTCCCCAATGACTTCGCCGCGGTAGACGCGCTTCCCGGCGTAGGCGGGATTGATGAGGACTCGCTTCACCTGTGATAACACCCAGTCGGCACCTGTAGGCGTGCTGTGCCCCTGGTCGTTGAGCCAGATGGCGACCGTGTAGGTGCTCTGACCAGCCAGGATCCGGCGGGCCATTTCCCGGATAACCGCCGCCTGCTCCGGGTGGATCTCCTGAGCTTCGAGGGCGCCGGTCTCAGGGTTGTAGCGGCGCCGATAGCCGTACAGCAGTTTCCCGTGGGGGCGGCCTGCTACGGCGTTGGCCTTGACCGTGCGCAGGATGCGTTTGCGGGTCACACCGGACTCTCGGATGCCGAGGGAGAAGAACAGATCAAGTTGAAATGCCTCTTCAGGGTCGGCAAGGTCGTACACCTTGCCGGACGCGGCAATCTTGACGTCGTGCTCTTCGCAGATCGCGGCCAGCATCGACCAGACCAAGCGGTCGCGGGTGGCTCGTGATGGCTCCCATAGAACAAGGACGTCAACCTCGCCGGCCTTGATGAGCTCAACGAGTTCTTCCCAGTCGGCTCGGTCCTTCTTTGCGTACCTAGATGCCGACCTGTCGTTGTCGGACCAGACTTCCTTGCCGACGAGGCGCCAGTTCTCGCGGCTGACCCAGAAGCGGCATTCGTCTTCTTGCTCACTGACGGATCGTCCGGTGTCGCGCATGTCTTTGGAGACTCTGGTGTAGATCGCTGCCCTTGGCGGATCTTCGGCAGGGGTGGCTGCTGGGGGGGTCATGGCATGACAGTAGCTCGCAAACAATGTCTAAGGAGCGTTTTCCCCAGAGAAGGAGCGTTAGACATGGTTATCGAGCTTGAACACTAGTTCGGTAACCAACCCCGAAGCGATTAAACTTTCAACACATCAAAAGTCGCCAAAGATAGGTAATGGGCATACCTGGCCTTGGCTAGTGACGACAAGCAAAAGGGCGACTACCATCCGATACTTAGCGCTCCCCGGCGTAGCCGAGGAGTAACTCCGCACCGTTGCGCACAGACCCCCCAGGCGAGACGCATCACGGTGCGATACCACGAGGACGGGCCACCCCGGCAGGGATATTGCCGGGGTGGCCCCCACCGGGGAGCAGTCGCCTCGCGCTCCCCGAGCTAATTCGTACCCTTATCCATATCTACCTGCATACCGAACGGCACGGCCAGCCGCACCCGATCGGCAGGGATGACCTCCGGTTCGCCGTCCGGGGGCTCAATGACGAAAACGGGCACCCCTGGCGGCAGGTTCCAGCGCTCTCGCTCTTCGGGCGTCGGCATGCGTGAGGTGACGTGTCCACCCGGCGGCAACATCATGATCCGCACCTCTCGGTCGCTGCGCACCCGCGTCCCTGAGCCTCTCTGCGTGACCACCAGGCCCTCGTACCGCAGGATGTTCAGCGCGTCTCGCACGGTATCGCGGCCGACGTCATAGATCTGGCCGAGGTGCCCCTCGCTGGGCAGCCGTTCTCCAGGCCCATACTTTCCCCGGTTGATGGCGTCTCTCAGCTGGCCGGCCAGCCATTGGTAGAGCGCTTCAGGGGAAGGCTTGTCGATCACGATCATGAATTTAGGGCCAACTATGGCAACCCTAATTTGTGGCCCTAGGGCCTGTACGGGGTTGAGATCAGCGGGATTGCCTGCGCGGTGGTTTGTCGTCCTGGTAGGCCATCGTCATGGCGCGTGGAGACCTCACCGATGACGAATGGTCCTTGATCGATCCTCATCTGCCCTTGGGTGAGCGCGGTCCGATCCCGGACCTGCGGCAGCAGTTCAATGCGGTGATGTGGCGGTTTCGTACCGGCAGCCCGTGGCGGGATCTGCCCGCCGAGTACGGGCCGTGGTCCACGGCCTACGACCGCTTCCGCTCATGGGCGACGACGGGCGTCTTCGAGGAGCTGATGCAGGCGATGATCGCCGAGGCCGCTGCCCGCGGGCAGGCCGACCTTGACCTGGTCAGCGTGGATTCCACCACGGCCCGCGCCCACCACCACTCCGCCGGGATGGTCGTGGACCCCGAACTGCTGCAGGCGCTGGAGAAAGCCGCCGAACAGGAAAAGGGGCTGCACCAAAGGGGCAAAACCCTCAGAACGGCGAACCCGGCGAACCCGGGGACGAACGTCGGCGGTTACGACGGCGGCGCCGAATACGACTGACGGCGGCCGGGCTGGGCCGCTCTCGGGGCGGGCTGACCAGCAAGGTCCACCTGTCGGCCGATCGGCGATGCCGTCCGCTGTCGTTCGTCCTGACCCCGGGCCAAGCTGGCGACAGCCCACAGTTTCGCACCGTCTTGGCCCGGATCAAGATCCGCCTGCCCGTCGGTCGCCCACGCACCCGCCCGGCCGCGGTGGCCGCGGACAAGGCCTACTCCTCCCGCGGCAACCGCCTCTATCTGCGCAGGCGTCACATCAAAGCCGTCATCCCCGAAAAGGCCGACCAGGCGGTCAACCGCAAGAACCGCGGCTCCCGTGGCGGTCGCCCGGTCAGCCATGATCCAGGGCTCTACAAGCAGCGCAACACGGCCGAACGCTGTATCAACCGGATCAAGGAATGGCGCGGACTGGCCTTCCGCTCCGACAAGACCCCCGAAAGTTACCTCGCCGGCCTTCATCTACGCGGAGCCATCTTGTGGATTCGAAGCCTTCAACCCGCCTGAAGATCCGAAGTCCGTACAGGCCCTAGGGCCACAACTTAATACCGAGACACGGTGATGTATACGGGGACACTTCGCCCATCCTGCGCTACCCGCGATCACGACCTACACTCGTGCGTGGGTTGAAGTACGCGAAGACCCCCCGATGTTCCCGCCGGGGGGTCTTCGTCGCGAAACGGGCTAGTCAAACTCTCCGGCCTTGACGCCCTTCACGAACATGTCCCACTCGTGGGCAGTGAAGTGCACCTGCGGCCCCTCGGGATCCTTGGTGTTGCGCACCACACGACCACGGTCTGACTTATCGGCCACGCCCACGCAGCCGTCGTTCGCACCAGAAAAGCTACTCTTGCGGAAGTTGAGTTCGTCGTGGGTTGAAGTCACGCCCTCGCCTACCTTTTCAGTTCGTCTGCCAGGGATGCCACGTAGCGGATCGACTCCTCCGGGGAGAGAGCCGACGCTGCGACGCGCTTGTGGATGAGGGTATAAGTCTCCAGGTCCTCCTCTGCTTCCAGGTACGCAGACTTTGTGGCCGTTTCCAGACACACCACAGGCTGGTGCAGGTCATCAGGGAAGTCGATGATGATGAACGGCCCCGCGGTGGCGGCGTGGGCTCCTGCGGAGTCTGGGAGGATCTGCATCGTGATGTTCGACCAGCCGGCCATCTCCACGATAAGCCGGAGCTGGGCAATCATCACCTCGCGTCCGCCGACACGTTTCCGTAGCGCAGCCTCGTCGATGATCGACCACAGGCGGGGCGGGGCCTCACGCTTGAGGATCTTCTGCCGCTCCATCCTCGCCTCGACACGGCGTGCGATATCGCCATCGTCGGCTTCCTCGCTGAGCACTCGGCCTCCACGGAAAACCGCAGCAGCGTAGTCCGGCGTCTGGAATAGGCCCGGCACCAGGACGCTGTCGTAGGTCAAGATGTTGCCGGCGCTGGCCTCGAATCCGGCGAGCGGCCCGCGGAAGACGTCATCGTACTCGCGCCACCAGCCCTGCTCCTTGGAGCCGCGGGCGAGGCTCAGGATGTACTCGCGCTCGCTTTCATCGACGACCTTGTACAGGTCGAGGAGTTGGCGGATCGTGGCGAGGTTGGGTTTGGTCTTGTCGTTTTCCAGCCCGTAGAGCCATCCCCGGGAGCGGTCGAGCTCAGCGCCGACCTGTTCAGCGGTGAGATCGGCGGCTTTGCGTCGTTTGATGAGTTCGGCGCTGAGGGCGCGGCGTTGGAGGGTGGGGTTGTCGCCGCTCATGAGGTCCTCCTGAATGCTCTCGGTGAGCGCATCCTACGGCTACGTAGCCAGGATGTAAGTGGATAATTCTGGCGTCAAAAAATTTGTCACAAGAACCAGGTGTTGAAAAACCTGTGGCCACAAGTCACTATGGAAAAACCGTCACCCGTAGTGAGGTCTCGATGACAACACTGGATGATCGCGTAGCCGAACTACGCGTGCGCTACGGCAACAACTGGTCCATCTGGACATCTGACCAGGAACGCATCTGGGCCACCCGCAAGAAGCGGCTCGACTACAACATGCAGCAGGCAGGCTGCGTCGCGACACTGGACGCCGACACCTGCAAAGAGCTCGAAAAGCTGCTCGACGCCCAAGACAGCATCAGGGTGGTTCGCGCATGACGAGCGACCCCTCTGTAAAGAAGTCCGCCGAGTACTTCGCTCCCCTGCGTCCGGCGCCGCTTCTCCCTGATCCTCAGCAGGAGCTTCGGTGCTGCACGAAGTGTCAGAAACCGATCGGGGAGCGCGTCACCGCCTACGGCAACCTGTGGGTTGACCGTCAGGGATCCGGCCAGTGCCGAAGCCAGCAGGGCGGCCTTCATACGCCGCCCTCGTGATCCGCTCGACTGCCCCCGCCGTCATGTGTGTGGCAGTCGAGTCAAGGGGGGTTCCGCTCTCAAGCCTCGGAGGGTGCAGGGGCGGAACCTCCTCAAACTCCGGCGGCATGAACGAGTGCCCGCCGGGACCCGGTCTCTGATCGCAGTCGCCTCCGAACAGAGACCGGGGCCGCTCACCCAGCAGGGAAGCAAGCCCCATCTGCTGGTCTCTGCCCTCTGCCCCCGTCTCTGGGCAGAGGACATCACGAGTAGCTCAGCGGATGGCGCGGTGCTCTCCTGCTGGGCGGTCCGGCCCCTGCCCCTCGCCGGGTGTGCAGGGGCCGGACACCACCAACCAGGACTAGGAGGAGCGCGGTGAGCGACCACAACGCAGGGGCGGCGCCAGACGATCCGGCCGCCGCTCAGCGCACCCTGAACGAGTTCGCCGCCGGCCGCGGTCTCATCACCGACCGGCTGATCGAGCAGCTCCAAGCCGAGTACGCGCCCGCCGCCGAGGAGAAGCCCGTGCAATCTGTCCCCCTCTACCCCGGCGATGTGGTCATGTCCGCGACCACCCGCTACGTGTGGTGGGTACACGACCACCGCAACTTCGGACTGTCCCTCACTGGCCTGCGGGGGCGCTGCCTTCCGGTGCCCGAGGCGGTCGCGATGTATGGGGAGTTGAGCGTCTTGTTCCGCCTGACCGATCCCGTGCCCGACAGTCCGCCAGCTCACCAGTAGACCTCTCTCAGGCCCTGCCTGGGCAGTGCAGAAGGCGCCCCGCTCCGAGATGGAGCGGGGCGCCTTTGTGTGTCTCGTCGATGAAGTCGTCTGGTCGTCAGTCGCGCCGCGCGTCAGCGCGGAGATGATGACATGGACTGATCAACATGGGTTGTTATCCCTGGGGTGTTGGCCGGTACTCACTACCGGTGCTCGCGGTAATGAGTACCGGTACGTGCAGGTAGTGACTACCGGTACTGGAGAAATGAGTACCGGCGCCGGTAGTCACTACCGGTGTCACCAGTCGTCTCCCCGCGATTGGCGGAACAGCTTCCACGCGTCAGCGCCTTGCGCTGGCCAAGGCCGCTTGCCTGCCTTCTCCTGCTGCCGGTTCCACTCGTGGTAGCAGGACACGTCCGCCCTCCCCTTGACCTTCCTCGGGGCCGGGCAGAAGACGGCCTTCCAGAGGCTCCACGTCGCCTTCCCCTCCCGGGTGACCTCCCCGCTCCCTTGCGGGTTGATCTGCTTTCCGCAGTTCAGGCACACGAACTTCCGGCCGTTCGGCCCGAGGATCGGCAACCCCTTCCAGTACTCCGGGATGGCCAGCTCGTACTCGTCGGCCAGCCGCTGGTGCGCGACAGCATGAGAGACCCGCTCGGCGAGCCCGGCGGCGCGCAGGAGCGCCCACGCGTTGCGGATCGTCTTGTCCCCGAGGCCGGTGTCGCGCTCGATGCGTTCGTTACTGGGAAAGCAAGAGGTTCCATCGTGGAAGTCCGCGTAATCCATGACCGTGCGGGCGACGAGCTTCACTGAGGAATCCACGAGCAATATTCGAATCAGGGTGTTCCATCTGGCGACGAAAGGCTTATCGTCGTCATCGGGTCGTATCACGTACAGAGTGCCTTCGGGCTCTCGGAGACCCGCCTGGCTGCTCGCGTAAGCCACGGCAATAGGACCCTCAGGTCGCGTCTCCTGTATCGGCAGGAACGAGATCAAGGCCACGCAAGGGTGTTGGCGCACCCCGCTGGCCGCAAGCGATGAAGCCCCCGTCCAACGGATCGGGGGCTTTCGTCTTGTCTGGCTACTCGGCGGGGTTCTCGTGGCCGTTGGCGAGGTCTTCCTGAACGTTCTGGGCCCTCAGCCACTCGATCTCGTCGGGGGTCAGCCGTTCGGGCAGTTCCGCTCCGGGGATGCCCAGCCACCAGTTGATGAGCTGGTTCACGATCACGGTGCGGTTGGTGCCGCGCTTCTCTGATGCCTTACCGAGGGCATTCCAGTTGATGATCCGCATGTTGCGGCCTTTGGTCCTCGGCTTGTCTGGCACGCGATCACGATAACTGTCGGTGTTCACGGTGAGCAACGTACGTCTCCCTGCGGGTTGCGGGTGTATCTACACCAAGCTACGGTGAATCAAGTTACGGTGTATCTACACCAGCCGTCAAAGAGTGGAGACGACATGAAGCCGAAGCGGAACGGCCGCCGATTTTTCGGCCGGCTCAAAGGCTTCCGGGAGACCCCCGATCATGCCCACGCTAAGCAGCCCGTACCGCCCGCCAAGCACCCCCTTGAGACTGGTGCGCAAGGGTGGGCCGACTGGCTGATTCTGGGGGTCGGAGTCCTCGTGCTGGTGGCCGTGGCAGGTGGCGCCGGATACGTGTCGTACCACCACTTCTACGGTCTGGCCGTCGCTCTCGGCGAGCCGCATGACATGGCGATGCTGTACCCGGCCATGTCCGACGGCGTGATCATCATGGCGTCGCTCGTTCTGGTCTACTGCTCCCGCCGAGGCATCCCCGTACCACTCGGAGTGTGGGCCGCTCTCATGCTCGGATGCGTCGTCACCCTCGTTGCGAACGTGGCACACGGCTGGTCCGGCGGACTGGGATCACGCCTGCTCAGCGCACTCGCGCCGGTGGCATTCGTCGGCGCCTACGAACTCCTCATGTGGCTGGTGCGGATTGCCCGCCGCGCCGCCGCCAACGCTACCCCTGAGCCCATTGAGGCGCCGCTCGTCGAGCATGTGTGCCAGCCCGAGACCGTCACTGAGACCGTCACCGTCACTGAGACGGTGACCGTGCGAGTGGTGCCGACTGACCGCTACGAGGCGGCCCGACTGGCGTACGAGGAGAGCCTGGAGCCCGGCAACCGCCGGATGGGCTGGCGTCCTCTGGCGAACCGGTGGGGCATCGAGGTCGCCGAAGCGAAGGAGATCATCGCCGAGGTGGATCGGGAGCGCGCTCCGGTCGCCCCGCCGGAGCCGATTTCCACCGTGGTGGAAACGCCTTCCATGCCGACCGCGCGGAAGATCAGCGAGGAGGCGGAAGCGCGGAACGCCTTGGCGTTCGCCTCCGAGTTCACGAAGGAGAACCTGCCGACCGAGGCCGACCTGGACGCGGCTGGGCTCACCGAACTCGGCAAGGCCGTCTTCCGCAAGGCGTGGAACATGCCCGACCCGAAACAGCCGACTGAGGACGAGTCCCGCAGCGTGGTCACCGAGCACCCGATCGACCGCGAGGAGTTCCTCCGCTCCGGCAGGCCCGTTCCAGTTGCGGAGCCGACCGAGGAGGCGGTCCGTCGCCGGATCACCGCGATGCGCCACGAAGCGCTGATGAACCCCGAAGCGGTTCAGAGCTGGACCGCCAACGGCTCCAAGCCGTCCAACTAACCCCCCTTTCCCCCCGATCTATGGAGACCGTCATGTCTCGATCCCGCTGGGAGTACCTCGTCCGCGCCAGCCTCACCGAGTCGGAGCTGACCGCGCTCGGCGCCGACGGGTGGGAGTTGGTCGGCGCTGTCTACAACTCCGACCGCATGATCACCATTACCTTCTTCAAGCGCCCGCTGGCAGGCGCGTGATGGACGCTGCCGCGCTGCTCGTCATCAAGCTGGCCGTCACTACTGCCGCAGTGGCCGCCTGGTACTGGTTCCAGGCGTACAAGACCCGCACCCGGTTCCTGCTCTTCACTGGGCTTCTCGTCGCTGTGAGCGTGCTCGTCCTCGCTGGGTGCAAGACAACCCCGGATGTCGCGTTCGCCTCGTCATGCCCGCCCGTGCAAACGACCCCGACCGTTCCGCCAGAGCCGATCCTGGATGGCTCCTACCGCGACGGTGTGGCTTTCCCTTGCTGAGGACCCCATGACCTTCTTCATCGCCGCACTCGTCACCGCGATCTGCGTCGCCGCCGTGGTCTTCGCGGTCCTGCGCTCAGCGGTCCACTACCACCGCACCAAGCCCAGCCAGCGCGACATCGCCGCCGCCCGCGCCCGCCTGAACACCAAGTAAGGACCCCCTCGTGAAGCACGACACCCAGCCAGCCCCAGCGCCCGCGCCTGCGGAGTCGTCTGCGGTGCTGGACGCCATCCGGGACATGTACCGTGCCGCGGCGCACGTGTTCCGCGCTGGCCGGTGGGTGTGGCGTCGCCTGGTGTGGCCGCACCGCGACCAGCTCGCCCCGGTCGGGTTGGCGCTCGCGTCCCTCACGATCGGCTCCGCCGCCTACCTGGCCGGGGCGCCGTGGTGGGCAACCGCCGCAGTAGGCGCCGCGGGCATCGCCGGGGTTCGTATCGGCCTCGACCGGCGCGGAGTACAGCCCGAGCACCGTGACGCCCTGGCCGGCGCGACCGCCGCCTGGGGGGTGTGGGCGACCGCTGCGACCGTGTTCGGGCCGACGGTCCACGTACAACGCGCGTGGCTGGTGTGGGCTCTCCTCGGCACGGCGACGTGGCTCCTCAACCCGGCATCGAAGGCGTGGCGGCGCCTACGTGCCCGTGTCCGCAACTGGTCAGCCCAACTGCCCGCCGTCCTGGCAGGACTCGGTATGGGCGGCGTGATCGTCACGTCAATCAGCATGCACCCCGGAGGCCGGGTCCTGTTCCACCTGCGTCTCCCTCTGACCGTCACCGAGTCCCGGTTGACGGGTGAGCGGGAGAAGATCTGGTCCGGGATGGGCTGGCCGAAAGACTCCATCGAGATCCGCCAGGACCCCGACCACAACGCCTCCGACCGGGTGGTGCTCGCTTACCAAGACCGTCAGGCGATCGTCCGCCGAGACGTCGTCTGGGACCCCGCCAAGGCGGCGGGGACGATCTTGGGTGCGCAGTGGTGGGGTGTCGACGAAGACGGCCACGACGTGTTCGTCCCCGTCTACATGCCTGGGGTCGGCATGACCCGCGGCCTCTACCAAGGCGCCCCCGGGTCAGCGAAGTCGAACCACCTGCGGATGATCGCCGTCAACAGCGCCCCCTGCCCATCCACCCTGTACCTGATCATCGACCTGAAGAGCCGGGCGGTCTCCCTACGCGGGTTCTTGCCCCGCACAGCGTGGCTGGCCACCACCGAAGCCGAGGCCACGCTGCTCCTGGAGGCTGCCGCTGAGATCATCCGGCGGCGCGGAGCGCTCATGAAACCCGAACACAACGGTGTCCTGCCACCAACCCCGGAGCATCCGGCGATCGTCATCCTCGTCGACGAGTTCGCCCCCATCTGGGGTAAACGAGTCCGTGATCGCCGCGCCGTCGACGCAGCGCTCCTCATCGCCCAGCAGGGCCGAGCCCTCGGCGTCGGTATGGAAGGCGCCGCCCAGTACCTCAGCGAGAACGCGATCCGGCCGGACTTGCGGGCCCTGTTCGACTCCCACAACGGCTGCTACCGGGTGCGTAAGAAGGAAGACGCCCAGTTCACGTTGACCGACTGGCGGCATGTCAACGCCACCCAGCTCCCCATCGGCTCGTCGTACCTGACGTTGGCCGGCGAGGAGTACCCGCGGCGGCTGGACGCCCCTGAGGTGACCGAGGCGATTCTGACGCAGGCCGCGAAAGAGTATGAGGAGATCGCGCCGGACCTGGAGGCGTCGACCGCCGACGGGCTACCCGGGTGGGCCGATCGGTGGGCGCGGCTGCCGGTGGACATGCTCCCCTACTGCTCCCCCGCTCAACGGCGCCTGGTCGAAGCGGCGCGCGATGTCCAACCATTGCGTGTCGCCGCAGCGAGCAGTCCACGGCGGCTCGTGGTGTCCGAGCGGATCGACGCGCCGCGGGGGAGTTCAGCGCAGCCGAGCGCGGCGCCGGGAACGTCGGCGGCGTTGGCCGCGATGTGCGCCGTCCTGGCCGCAGGGGGAGAAGCGCGAACCCGCGAACTGCTGGCCGCGGCGAAGGGGGAGGGCAAAGGCCGTTCGTGGGCGATGGACAGGCTCGCTGCCTGGGCGGGGAGGGGCCTGATCGCCTCCCCAGCCAGGGGGGTGTACCGCCTCCAGTGCCCCCCCGAGGCGCTCTCGGAGGGGGTGTGGGACGCCGAGCGGGGGCTCGCGGCCCGCCGTCGGGGTGACGGATCGTGACCCCTTCTGGCGGGTGCCGCTCCCCTCCCCCGCTCACCCCCGGGGAGGGGGCTCCACACGTGCGCGCACGCGCGGGGGCGCGTGGGGATGTCCGTTGGACATTCTCGCGGACATCAATTTCAAGATCCGTTGGACATTCCGCGGACAACCACAAGTAACGGAGAGTCACATGTTCGGTAGGTCAAAGAAGTACACAGTCGTCGACCCGGAAGGCCGCACGGTCACCCAGGCAGGGCGGGTGGATGCGGCCCTGTGGCGGCGCCGGAAGAACAGCCCCCTGCGCGTCGAGGAAACCAACACGTGCCCGCGGTGCCGCCTGCACAACTGCGGCGGCGGCCCCTGCGCCGAGAAGTAGCCGTGGACGACGTCACCGCCGGCGGTTTCATCGCCGCGGGCCTGGTCGTGTTCTTCGCCGCATGGTGGTGGATCGACCGCATCATCCACCCCAAGACGTGGTGCTCGACCTGCTCCAAAACGGGGCGGCTGAACAGTCCCTGGTCGGTGCGCTGGCGGGACTGCCCGAACTGTCAGGGCGGCGTACGAGACCGCCGAACCTAACCCTCACGGAAGGAGACCACCTCATGGCCGGCATCTGGCCACCCCTGCAGCGCGATGAGGCCCTGCTGTCTGTTCCCGCCTGGCAGGAGCTCGGCCGGTGCGCCGAGTCTGACCCCGAGTTGTTCTTCCCTGAGAAAGGCGGGCCGACCGAGGAGCCCAAGCGGGTGTGCCGCTCGTGCGAGGTCCGGGTGGAGTGTTTGGAGTACGCGCTGGAGAACCGGGAGCGGTTCGGTATCTGGGGCGGCATGTCGGAGCGGCAGCGTCGGCGGATCCTCGCGCGGCAGGCTCGGTACGGAGTGGCGGCGTGACGGTTCTCGTCGGCGAGATCGTCGACTCCGCTCTGGCTCTATCGGGTCAGGGTCGGGAGCCGTTATGGAAGGGGCAGCTCCGCAGCGAGTTGGCCTCCCTGGAGCCGTCGGTTCAGCAGCTCGTGTGGGCGTGGCTGCTGCGGCAGCGCTCGAAGAACACCGTGGAGGCGTACGGCCGGGACCTGCGCGAGTGGCTGTTGTTCTGTCGCGGGCGGGGCCTCGACCCGCTCGCGGTACGGCGGGGTGGGGCGGACGCCTACGGCCGGTGGCTGGAGCACGAGCGCGGGATGACCGGGCGCACCGCGGCGCGGAAGCTGGCCTCGGTCTCCTCCTGGTATGAGTACCTGACGGAGGAGGAGGTGCTCGACGTCAACCGGGTTCGCCGCGCGAGACGCCCGGAGACCAACCGGGATGAGTCGTCCACGGGTTCACTGACGGAGTCGGAGGCGCGGGCCATGACGTACGCGGCGATCCGTGACCATGGCCGGCACCGGGCGCGGACGGCGGCGATCGTCGCGCTGATGTTGTCGGTCGGGCCGCGGGTGTCGGAGGTGTGCGCGCTCCAGCTCGTGTCGCTGGGGTGGGAGCGGGGGATGCGGACGGTGCGGATCGCCGGCAAGGGCGGGAAGATCCGTGCCCGGCGGCTGCCGGAGGAGGCGGCCCCGTTGTTGGACGCTTACCTCGCGGAGCGTGGGGACGCGCCGGGGCCGCTGTTCATCACTGGCGGTGGGAAGGCGATGGGGCGGGACGCGGTTGCGGACCTCGTGAAGCGGATCGCACGGCAGGCTGGGTTGTATCGCCCGGAGAGGGTTACTCCGCACACGTTGCGGCATACGTTCGCCACTTTGGCCAAGGAGCGTGGTGCGTCCATGGATGAGATTCAAGAGGCGCTTGGGCATGCTTCGGCGCGTACGACCCAGATTTACGTGCATGCGGCGGCTCGTCTGGAAAGCGACCCTGCTGTCCGTGTTGCCGGAGTTCTCGGGCTGACCACTCCATAACCGCGATTATGGGGGTGTCGCAGCGATCTTGTGGTTGCGAGGAGCCCGAACGTCATTCGGCTTGCCTCGCTCCGCAAATTGCACGCCTGGCGCCCCTGCCCTTCGGGGGGGGCGTTGCTGTGTCCGCCTCACCTACTGCGGTTGGCGGACACCCGCTGCGCCAGAGCCCGCGAACGGCGAATCGCCTCAACCGCCTCGGCCTGCGCGCCGGTCGTGCGGCTGCGGGCCGCAGCCAGGATGTGCTCTGTCTGCTCGGCAGGGATCCCCTCAGCTTGCATCTCGGCCTCGGCCGCGGCGAGGGCAGCGTCAACGACGCGGCCGACGATGTCTTCTGTGAGCCCCATCCGGCCAGCATGACAGGTGAAAGCGTGTTGTGTCCGCCTGCGAACGATCAGCGGCCAGGGCCAGCATGGCGGCATGGACCCTGAGTGGAACGCTGCCCTCCGTGCACTGACCAGCCTCGACCAGGACGCCGCACGGGCACGGCTCCACCTCGCCGCAGGCGGGAGCGAGGAGGGGGCGGCGGAGATCATGCGGGGTGCTCCTGAGGCGTCCCAGGATCGTGTCCCGGCTCCGGCGAGGGGTGCCGGGACC
>Ga0233377_1000557_pt1 | contig 16433 bp, 7 predicted proteins | sample ElkDunMinimDraft_6_FD_191540 | JGI IMG/M metagenome (GOLD analysis project Ga0233377, IMG submission 191540) | Fecal eukaryotic communites from dung pellets of Tule Elk in California, USA - Elk Dung E36 | ecosystem: Host-associated > Mammals > Digestive system > Large intestine > Fecal | place...
TTCGGCGGCGGACTCTCGGTGCTGCCGTCCGGGATCGACATGGTCGTGGTCGCCGTGTTCGCGCTCGTGCTCTTCGAGTGGGGCGTGCGCTCCGCATTGCCGCCCGCCGTCGCGGCCGCCAAGGTCGCCGGCGTCCCGGAAGTGCGGGCGGCCACATTCCCCTGACCTGCCCGATGCTCCTCGGCGCCTTCAGTGGGGTCAGGGGGCCGCGAGCGTCCCATCCGCGACATCCACGAGATACTCCTCGTGGAAGGTCGAACCGGCCACGAGGTCGACGGTTCCGGGGAGGATCGTCGGCCCGATCGCAAGGTAGGAGTACGGGTGTTGCATCGTGAAGACCCCGTGGTCCGAGCCGATCTGCGAGACGCGCACCGTCGCCGTGGGCGCGGGGATCTCACCGTCGAGTCGATCGGTCACGCGGAGGCGACGCGGACGAGCGCCCATCAGTTCGGCGGCTCCCGTCGTGCCGTCGCCTTCCCACGTCCCCACCTCCGGTTGAAAACCGAACGAGCGCGGGAACCGGATGCCGAGGCCGTGGTAGTTGACCCGCCGGCCGCTCGGTGTCGTGACCGATGCGGGGCTCTGCTGGAGCGTCACGTCACGTAGCACCTCGAAGTCGGCCGTCCAGCTCCAGCGCACGAAGCCGCGGTCATCCCAGACGCACGAGATATGCCGACGCTCGCGTAACGTCTCGCGCGAGCCGTCGTGAGCGGTCCACAGGAGGTCCTGCGCGATCGAGTCGTCGCTCGCGCGGTGCGTGGACAGGATGCGCTGCACTCCCACGATCGGGGCGTGATCGTCCCACTGCTCCTCTTCCCACCAGTTGACGTCCGTCGCGCTGAGGGCGTACATCAGCCCCTTGTGGTGCCGGTGATCCGAGGGCATCGCGAGGGAGACCACTCGCCCGCTCAGGGTCCGGAGGGGGTGCAGGTAAGGCTTGTGCGCATCGTCGAGAACGTAGTCTCCGACGACTGCGTCGCCGACGCGGAATCGCGCGCAGGTGTCGTCGAGGTCGACGCGCGTCGGGATCATGAACGCTCCAGTTCGGCAGTGACGAGGGAAGGGGCTGCGAGCGCGCGGTACTCGGTCGGCGTCCGGCCGTACGCGCGCTTGAACCGGGTGGCGAGGTACTGCGGGGTGATGAAGCCGCACGCCATGGCGATCTCCGTCACCGAAGCGTCGGAGTCGAGAAGCAGCTGTGCCGCGCGGATCAGACGTCGCGCGTTGAGATAGTCCATCGGCGACGTGTTGGTGAGGTCCTGGCAGTGCTGGGCGAACCGGGTGCGGCCCATGCCGCACGCCGCCGCCATCGAGGCGACCGTCCACGGACCGTCGAGGTTCTGCTCGAGGTCGCGGAGGAACATCGAAACCCCGCGCCGCGGCGCGATCAGCGCGTGGTCGAGCTTGAGGTCTCTCGACTCGAGTGACCGGAGAAGCTCGAGAAGGATGCCCGACACGGCGAGCTGGATCTCGGAACGGAACGTGCGCGCCGAAGGGTCGCGGACGAGCGACGCCACGTTCTCGAAGCAACGGGCGAACGCAGGGCTCCCCGTCCAGACCGGGTACTCGTTGTGCTGGAGGAGAGTCGTGAGACGCGCGAGGTCGGTGGAGGCCAGGCCGACCCAGTCGGGCCAGCGCCAGGACTGATGAGGCCTCCGCACTCCGACATCGAGGATCAACCAGTACAACTTCGAAGGGCCGACGTCCGGGTTGCCGACGCGATGCTCCTGCCAGGGGCGGGTGACGGTGATCTGACCCGCGTGCAGGTCCCAGTCGTTGTCGCTCACCGCGAAGTTCACGGCCCCATGCGCGAGGAAGGTGATCTCGATGCCCTCGTTGCGATGCCAGCCGAGGCCCCACGTCTGTGGCGCCTGCGCGTCCCAGTAGCCCAGCGTGCGCACCTCCGGAATCGCCTCGAGGGGAAACGGTTCACCGGGGTAGTGGCCCCTGGCGAGCGCCCGCAGCTCGACCTGACCCGCCGCGGCCGCGCGCTCGAGCGGTCGGCACGCGTCGACGTAGCACGTGACGCCGTCGTCGTGGAACGTGGGGAGATGTACCGCGGACCGCTCCGACGCGGCGACGGCGTTCACGATGCGCCGCCGGTGATATCTGCACGCGCGGAGGTGCACGCCGTCCTAGCCTCGTAGCCGGGCCGCCGACGCGTGGCTCCGAGCCTGGGAGAAGCAGGGCTCGTGACAAGAGAAGTGGCGGTGAGCAGGTGATGGCCGATCCATTCCGGTTCGGACTCGTGGGAACCGGGGCGATCTCCGCCGCGCATGTCGCCGGAATCCTCGAGCGGCCCGGCATCGCTGTGCTCGTCGCAGCCTGCGACCCAGCCCCGGCGGGCCTCGCGGCGATGAGCGACCGAGTGGCCGGACTGCGGACCTTCGGCGACATCGACAGCATGCTCGCCACTGTCGAACTCGACGGGCTCATCATCTGCACGCCGCACGCGCTGCACGTTCCTCAAGCGCTCTCGGCGATCCAGCACGGCGTACCGGCGATCGTCGAAAAGCCGGCGGCGACCACCACGACCGAGCTGCGCGAGCTGCACGCCGCTGCTGCCGACGCCGGCGTCTTCATCCTCCCCGGGCAGATGCAGCGGTTCGACCGCACCGTGCGCTGGATCGACGCCGCGATCTCCGCCGACCCCGAGTTCATCGGCGAGCCGCGCACCTTCGCGATCGACTGCCTGCAAGATCTGCGCACCTACGCGACCGACCCGTCCCATTGGCTGTACGACGGCGCTGTCGCAGGTGGCGGTGTCGCCATCTCGGTCGCCGTGCACAAACTCGACCTGCTGCGTCACCTCTCCCGGCGCGACTTCGTGCGGGTCGATGCGGCAGCTCGCTACGAGGCCCCGTTCAGGAACGGCGCCGAATCCGCGATCACCGCGACGCTGCAGATGACGGACGGCCTCATCGGCACCCTCCACGGCGACTATCTCGCCGCGCGGTCCCCCTACTCCGAGAGCCTCAAGCTCATCGGCGCGACCGGCACGCTCGCGGTGCACCCCGACCTGGGCAGCTTCACCGGGCCGCTGCTCGTCGCCACCGCGCGACAGGGCGCGGCGGGGGGCTCGTTCGCCGGATTCGAGCGGCTGGAGCCCGCGTCCGGTCTCACGGACCTCGCCGAGAGTCCCTTCGAGAACCAGATGCTGCACTTCGTCGACATCGTGCGCGGCGCGGTCGCGCCTCGCAACTCCCTCGAGATCAACTTCAACACGATCGCGACGATCGAGGCGCTCATGCGCAGTGCCCGCGAACGACGCGAAGTGCTGGTCGAGACCTTCTGACGACTCCGGAGCGCACCGCTGAGCCGATGCCGCGAACGGCACCGGCTCAGCCGTGCGGCGTCGGCTACTGCTGGTAATGCAACAGCCTGACATCGTCGATGAAGTTGGTCGCGTCGCCCGACACCGTTCCCGAGAAGGAGAGGGTGTGCGCGCCGGCGGTGAGCGCGACGACGTTGCTGCGGAACACCTTGAAGTCGAGCGATGTCGGTGCGACGCTCGCCACCTTGACCCCGTCGATGAACACGTCGGTGACCTGCGCGAGCCCGATGCTGCGCTTCGCGGCCTGGAAGTCCAGGCGGTAGAAGCCCGCCGCCGGGGTGGTGATGCTCTGGCTCATCGTCCCGATGCTCCACGTGAAGCCCGTCTGGGCTCCCTCGGGGGCCGTCGCGGCGATGAAGGCTCCGCCGTTCCGCTGCACTCCGGTGCCGCCCGCGAAGGTCCAGCCGGACGGCGCCGGGTTGTACACGTAGTACGGCGCGCTCGTGAGAACCGGTGTCTCGAAGCCCGCATTCGCGACCGTGACGGGAAGCGCCTTGAGCACGAGCCTCCAGCGCTGGGCATTCGAGTTGTTGTCGGTGTAGATCTGCACCGGCGTGCCATCGGTCACGCCCGAGCCGCTCATGTCGAGCGCCTTGCCGCTGTTGACGTTGATCACCTCGTAGAACCCGTTGCCGGTCGGCGTGAGGGTCCACCGCTGCGCCGCCGAGTTGTTGTCCGTGTAGATCTGCACGACCGAACCGTTGGCGGTTCCGGAGTCGCGGACGTCGAGGGCGCGTGAGCTGTTGGTGTTGATCAGCTTGTACGCGCCTCCGCCCGTGCTGATGACCCGCCACTCCTGCGCGGCGGAGCCGTTGTCGAAGTAGCCCTGGGTGGGGGTGCTGTCCGTCGTGCCGGACGCGGTGACGTCGAGCGCCGTGCCGCTGTTCTGGTTCACCAGGATGTACGTGCCCCCGGACACGATCGGAGGATCGGTCGCGACGATCTGCCACTGCTCGCGCGTGCTCCCGTCGTCGGTCGCGACATCCACATTCGCCCCATCGGCGGTCGACCCGCTCGCGACGTTGAGAGCCTTCCCGGTGTTCGGGTTGACGAGCTTGTAGTACCCGTTCAGCAGATCCGTCACGACCCAGCGCTGGGACGCCGCGGCCGTGTCGGTGTTGACGACCACGTTCGTGCCCGAGACGCTGAGCGCGCGGGCGCTGTTCGGGTTGACCAGCTTGTAGGTGCCGTCGCCGAGCTCGGTGAAGTCCCAGAGCTGCCCGAGGGACGCACTGTTGGTGAAGCTCTCGACGTTGGTGCCGTTGGCCGTGCCGTTGCCGGTGACCTTGAGCGCTTTGCCGCTCGCGCGGTTGATCAGCACATAGCGCCTCTGGGTGTCGACCGGGAACCGGTACGACGGAGGCGCGGCACTCGCCGCAGTCGCCCAGCCGGTGTTGGCGGTCGTGCCCAGCGTGAACACCAGGCTCGCTCCGCCGGCGATCGACGAGTACGGCAACCAGGTCTTCGCGTGCGTGACCCCGTTGAGCGTGAGGCTCTGCACGTACGGGGCGTTCGCCGCCGCGTTCGTGCCGGTGATGGTCAGCTCATGCCCGCCCTCGAGCCGCACGACGGCCGACGGGAAGAGCGGGCTGCCGATCGTGAAGCCGCCCACACCCGGGATCTGAGGGTAGATCCCGAGGGCCGACCAGACGTACCACGCGGACGTGGCGCCGAGGTCATCGTTCCCGACGAGGCCGTTCGGGGTCGAGTTGAAGACGGTCGTCATGATCCGTCGGACGATCTGCTGCGTCTTGTAAGGCGCACCCGCGGCGTTGTAGAGGTACGGCGTGAGATGGGCGGGCTCATTGCGCATGTCGGCGTGCGTGTCGGTTAAGCCGTCGAAGGTCGTCAGGTGCGCTTCGAGGCGGCTGATCGCCGTCGCGTTGCCGCCCATCTTCTCGAACAGTGCTGCGGTGTTGTGGGGAACCATCCAGACGTAGATGGCCGCGTCGCCCTCTCCGAAGCCCTCGCTGACCCCGGCGTTGAAGGGCGACTGGAAGTTGGTCTGGCCGTACTTGTTCCGGAAGTAGCCGACCGAGGGGTCCCAGAGGTTCTTCCAGTTCTGCGACCGACTCATGTACCGGTTGTAGGCGGCGAGGTCACCCTGCTGCAGGGCGAAGCGCGCGATCGCGAAGTCGGAGGAGGCGTATTCGAGCGTGGTCGCCGAGGTTCCCCCGAACATGACATGCACGCCGGGGTAATCCGTCTTCGGAATGTAGCCGCTGTCGAGATAGCCCTGGAGACCCTCGCGACCTTCGACGCCCGCGACCGAGGCGGTCTTCTTCATGTAGGCGAGCGCGGCGGCCTTGTCGAAGCCGTCCGCCCCGAAGGCCGCCATGTTCGCGACGATGATGGTGCTGGCGTCGCTGCCCATGATGTTGGACTCGCCGTTGGCGATCGACCATTCGGTGTAGTACCCGTTGCGCGCTGCCGCTTCGTTCACGAGCGATTGCGCCATGTCGCCGCCCTCGACCGGGTTGAGGAGTGCCACGAGCTGCATCTGGGATCGATAGGTGTCCCAGCTCGAGAAGTTCGCGTACTGCGCGGTCTGGCCGGGACTGAGCGTCTTGATCTGACCGTCGAAGCCCGCGTACTGCCCGTTGACGTCGTTGAAGACGTTCGGGTGCATGAAGGCGTGGTACATCGCGGTGTAGAAGATCTCCTTCTGGTCCGCCGTGCCACCAGTGACCTGCACCTTGTTCAGCTGGGCGTTCCAGGCGGCTTCGGCCGCCGTCTTGGTGCCGGCGAAGTTCCACCCCGGCGACTCCGCGTTCAGGTTGGCCAGGGCGTTGGCCGTGCTCACGAACGAGAGTCCGATCTTCACGTTCACGACCTGGTTGCTCGTGGTGTTGAACGTCACGTAGGCACCCGACTTCGGGCCGGTGGCCGACGCCGATCCGGCGCTGACGGTCCCGCCGGTCCAGGTGCCGCTCGACGTGAAGGCCCGGTCGAACTTCGCGACGAAGTACACGGTGTAGCGGTTCTGCGAGAAGAGGCCGTCCAGGCCGCAGAAGCGCCCGCTCGTCGAGTGTCCCTGGATGGTGTCGGTGCCGACGATCTGGACCGATTCGCCGTAGTTGTTGCCGTTGTTCTGCCCGACGTTGATGAGCATCCGCGCACTCGTCGTCGCCGGGTAGGTGAAGCGACCGACGCCGGTGCGCGTCGTCGCCGTGAGTTCGGCGTTGATCGCGTAGTCGTCGAGGTAGACGCTGTAATAGCCGGGGGTCGCGATCTCGTTCGCGTGCTGGAATGCCGAGTTGTAATCGCTGAAGTTGGTTCCCGGCGAGGTCGTGATGTTGCCCGTGATCGGCGTGAACGGGATGTCCTGGAACACGTGGCAGCCCGCGCCGCTCATGTGCAGCGGGCTGAAGCCTTCGATCGTGTTGTCGTTGTAGTCGTAACCGGAGGCGAGATGCCCGTAGTTCGTGTCCGGGCTCCACGCCACCATGCCGAAGGGTCGCGTCGCGCCCGGGAACGTGATGCCGCCGTGTGCGGCGGTGGGGCCTTGGAAGTCGGAGCCGATGAGGGGGTCTACATATTGAGTGAGCGGGATGTCGGGACCCGTCACCGCTGTCGGTGAAGCCGGGGATGCCTGAACCGCGACGGCCGTGAGGGGCACAAGGGTCAGGGCCGCGGCGAAGGCGATCAGGCGGGTCGCGATTCTTCTCATGGGGATCCTCCGAGGAAGTGAATGAGGTGGCCACGTCCGCCGGGTGTCTGCCGCGCCAGGGCGACCTCTGCAGGAGAGGCGCTTGGGCGATCACCCTAGGGACAGCGCGCCCGCCCGAACGAGCAGCTGTCCGCAATCGGACATCACGCTCCGCGACCTCCGGGGTGCGACCTCGAGTGTCCGATAGCGGACACATCGTTGTCCCAGTCGGACCGTCCTCTCTAGCTTGTGGAAACCGAACTGAGGAGCGTTCTCGATGCGGAGAATCAAGCCTGTCGCCCTGCTCGCGCTTCTCGTGGGCATCCTGACCGTCGCCCTCGGCGTGGTCCCGGCGAGCGCGTCGGGCGGCCGGACGACCGGCACCGCGTCCTTCACGTGCACGGGCACACAGAACGCGATCACCGCGGTGACGGTCAACGCCTCGACCATCGTGGTTACCGGCACGACCGCGAACCCGTGTCCCGATCAGGTGAGGATCTACGGGCTCGACCAGTCGGCCGCGAACTCGTCATGGTCGAGCGGATCGCCCCTCGCGACGATCACGCCGGCGGCGAACGGCACCTACTCGGCGAGCTTCGCCCGGATGAACGGTTCCGCCGACCGTATGTATCTCAAGTACGTGGCAGTGGCGGTCAACGGCGCCACCGCCACCCTCATCGCCGGCCCGTACCACGCGACCACTCTGAGCTTCACCCCCGTCAACGACGATCCCCGGTACGTCGCGACCAGCCAGAAGGGCATGTCGGTCTCGATGACCGGCGACGCGGAAGAGCTCGGGATCCAGCATGCCGCGATCTCGATCGCGGCGGACCGGTTGATGCAGGCGGGTCCCGGCGCCGCCGGGGAGACGATTCCCTTCGTGTCGCAGGGCACGACCTACTACTTCAGCACCTCGTTCGCCGAGAGCCTCGACCGGCGGATCAAGCCGCTGTCCGACAACGGCGTACTCGTCTACCTCGTGCTCGTGCTGATCTACGAGACCGACGCCAACTCCTCGCTCCCGATGCTGCGGCATCCCGACGCTCCGACCGGCGACCCGGGCGGATTCGTCACCTACGCCTTCAACACGAAGACCGCGGCGGGCATCGCGGCGTTCACAGCTCTCATCGAGTTCATCGCCGACCGCTATACGAGGGACGACCAGACCCATGGTCGGGCCATGGACTACATCGTCGGGAACGAGATCCAGTCGGCGGGCATCTGGCAGATCATGGGGCCGAAGACGCCGGCGCAGTTCGTCGACGCCTACGCGCCCGCGTTGCGGCTCGCGTGGAACGCGGCGCAGAAGTACTCGGCCGGCACGCGCGTCTACACCTCGCTCGACCGGCTGTGGAACGACAGCGCGATGCCGTCCGACCCCACGCGTTTCTACGAGGGTCGCGACATCCTCGACCGGATCGCGGCGAAGGCGAAGGCCGAGGGCGACTACCCCTGGCATCTGGCCTTCCACCCCTACCCGCACGACATGTTCAGCCCGCTGGTCTGGAACGACCCGGTGACCGCCGATCCTCTCACGACCGACGAGATCACCTTCAAGAACATCGCCGCGCTGACCGCGTACATGAACACGACTCCGATGCGCTTCGGCGGGACCCAGCGGCACATCATCCTCTCGGAGCAGGCCTGTCAGAGCCCCACTAACAGCGCGGCCGATCAGAACCTCCAAGCGGCGTGCTTCGCGTACGCCTACTACAAGGTGCTCGCGGCGGGAGGAATCGACGCCTTCCTGTGGGATCCCCAGGTCGACAACCGGCACGCCTCCGGGTTGCGCATGGGGCTGTGGACGTGGGACGACAACCGGCCCGGCGACCCCATCGCCCCCGGTTCCAAGAAGCAGGTCTATGCGGTCTTCCGCGATATCGACACCCCGAACTCAATGGCTGTCACCAACTTCGCGAAGGCCGCGATCGGCATCAGCAACTGGACGGCCGTGATCCCGAACTGGACCGACTCCATGGTCGACGACCGGGTCCCCGCGACGGCGATGCCCGTCGTCGCCGGCGGGACGGGCGTGAGCCCGACGATCATCAGCGGCTTTGAGAGCGGTCTCGGAGCATGGCGCACCGCGGATGCCGCGAGCAGCCTGCAGACCGTCGCGATGGCGGACGCTCCCGGTGGAAGCAACGCACTCCGGATCGCCTTCGACGACCCCGCGAAGCTGACCGACAACTCCCGCAATTCCAAGGCCTGGCACGGAGCCGACGTGGTCCTGGCCACCCCGCTCAATGCGACATCGAAGTCGCATCTGGGCGTCTCGGTGCTTCTCGATCCGGTGAGCGCCTCGGTCTACAACACCTACTCCGTGCAAGTGCGGGCCTACGGGGCCGACGGGACGATCGCCTACGGCACCGGGACGATCTCGCCGGCTGACGGCTGGACGACGGTCCACGTCGACCTCTCTGGGTGGGCGGGGCGGTCGGCGATCGAGCGCATCAAGATCTGGGTGAAGGGCAGTTACGGAGACGATTGGTTCGGCTCGATCGCCGTCGATGACGTCGCGCTCTACTCGAGCGTGACCGCGCCGACCCGCCTCTTCGACTTCGAGAGCACGACGCAGGGCTGGGTCGCCGGGAGCAATGTGAGCTCCGTGAGCCGGGTCACGTCGTTCCCGAATGCACCGGGCGTGCCGCACCGTGGCAGCGGCGTGCTCGAGGCGGTGATGTCGAACGTCAACGCGTCGTCGGGGCGCACCGTCAGCGTCACGACCCCGATCAACGCGACCGGAGCCGACTCGGTCTTCGTCTGGATGAACGGGTACGGAGGCGTATCCGGCGCTACCGGGTACCAGGCGACGGTGACGCTCAGGAGTGCGGGGGGCCGCGTCGTATCGACCACCACCCTCGTCAACCCGGACACCTGGAACAAGGTGTCCGTCGACGTCTCCGACTGGCCGTACAAGGCGAGCATCACCGGCATCGACGTGTCGTACCGCGCGCTCGGCACGACGGCCACGTGGTCCGGGTCACCCCGGTTGCAGATCGACGACATCGGCGTGGTGACCGGCACGGCGCCGGCGCAGACCAAGACGGTGCTGTACGCGTTCGAGTCCAACACCCAGGGCTGGGTCGCCGGAACCGGGTCATCGGGAGTCGCGCGCGTCACGAGCTTCCCCAACGGGCCGACGACGCCCTTCGAGGGTTCCGCGAGCCTCGAGGTCGCCTTCGCATCGGCCGCGGCGAATACTCGGAAGGCCGCTTCGGTGACCCCCGGTTCGCCGCTCAACCTGAGCACCGCGACCTCGGTCTACGCGTGGGTCGACGGCTACGGGGGTCTGCCTGACGCGACCGGGTACTCGGTCGACATCACGGTGTACTCCGGAACGGAGTCGATCACCGGCACGAACTCCTCCTTCGTGCCCGACGCATGGAACAAGGTGTCGGTCGACGTGCGCGGGTGGGCGCTCCGCAGCGCGATCACGAAGATCGAGATCACCTATCGGGTGCAGGGGTCCACTTTCGCATGGGGCACTGGACCGCGGATGCAGATCGACGAGGTGGGCTACTTCGTCCCGACCACCGCTCCGCCTGCACCGACCAGCCTGTTCACGTTCGAGAGCAACACGCAGGGCTGGGTCGCGGGCACCAACGTGTCGTCGGTCGCCCGCGTGACGTCCTTCCCGAACGGACCCGGTGTGCCGCACGGGGGCGCGTATGCGCTTCAGGCGACCATGGCGAACGGCAACGCCGGGCTCCCGAAGACGATCACCGTCACGCCGGGAACACCGATCGACCTCTCGAGCGCACGCGCCCTCGCCGTCTGGTTCGACGGCTACGGCGGCATCCCGGGGGCCGCGGGTTACGACGTGCAGGTCACCCTCTGGAGCGGGACCCACAGCACGACCGGTCGGCTCGCGGACTACCTCTCCGACCGGTGGAGCCGCGTGATCGTCGACGTGGACGACTGGCCGTACCGGGGCTCGGTGACCAAGATCGACGTCACCTACCGGGCGCTCGGAACGTCGTTCACCTGGACGGGCGGCCCGAAGTTCCAGATCGACGACATCGTCGCGCTGTACTGAGCGCCGACGTGAGAACGCCCCGGCCTCGAGAGCCGGGGCGTTCCTCGTGTCGCGGCAGGGTCAGCGGAGCGTACCGTCGGCGATCCAGGAGCCGATCACGGTCCCCTCGAAGCGGTACGTGCCGGAGCCGATCTCGAGCTCGGTCGCCTCGGCATCGGCGCGCAGCACCCGGATGCCGGGAACATCCTGCAGGGGTGCGCCCGACTCGGTGACGCCCGCCGCCGGGAGCAGCACGGCGGCTGAGACATTGACCGGGACCTCGACCTCGAGCACGACGCGCTCGCCGTCGAGGGCCCAGGCCGTGCGGATGCGGCCGTGGATCGACTCGCGCACGGCCTCCGCGGAGCCGAGAGTCCGGTTCAGCTGCGGCGCGACCCGGAGCCGCTCGAGTCCGGCTGAGGCGGAACGCAGGCCCGCGACATCCGCATAGAGCCACTCGCCGATGGAGCCGAGAGCGAAATGGTTGAAGGAGTTCATCAGGGGGTCCTGGAACCCCGTCTCGGGGCGCCATCCATCCCAGCGCTCCCAGATCGTCGTCGCCCCATTGCGGATGTGGTGGCCCCACGAGGGGTACTCCTCGTTGAGGAGCAGCCGGTAGGCGAGGTCGGACCGGCCGATCTCCGTCAGCAGGGGTAGCAACTGGGCGACGGCGAGGAAGCCGGTCGTGATGTGACCCCGCTCCTCGACATCGCGTGCGAGGGCGGCCGCTGCGGCATCCCGTTGCTCCGGGAGAAGGAGGTCGAACCGGAGCGCGAGCGTGTAGGCGGTCTGAGTGCCCGCGGGCATGGTGCCGTCGGCGGTGACGAAGTCCGCGCGGAACGCCGCGGCGATGCGGGCGTGGAGCTCGCGGTAGCGGGTCTCGGCCTCGGGCCGTCCCAGCACGCGCGCGTACCAGCTGAGCAGCTGCGCGGATCGAGCGAAGTAGGCCGTCGCGGTGAGATCCTTCGGCGACTCGACCGGGGCGAGCCAGTCGCCGTAGTCGGTGTTGCGTCGCTCTCGCCAGACCAGGTCGGGCGAGCGGTCGGCGACATAGGCCACCCAGGCTTCGCCCGCCTCGAAGAAGCGCTCAAGGATGCGGACGTCCCCGTACGCCTCGTACATGACCCAGGGGACGATGATCCCGGCCTCGGCGTAGCCGGAGCTTCCTTCGCGCGCCCAGTCCATGACGACCGCGGGTGCGATGTCGGGTAGCGCGCCGTTCGGCATCCGGGTGTCGCCGATGTCATCCATCCACTTCGTGTAGAAGGCCGAGACGTCGGCGTTGAAGGCGGCGGTGGGCGCGAATATCTGCGCGTCCCCCGTCCAGCCCGTGCGTTCGTCGCGCGACGGGCAGTCGGTCGGCACCTCGATGAAGTTGCTGAACATCGACCACTGGATGTTGTGCTGCAACTGGTCGACGAGCGCACTGCCGGTGCGGAAGATCCCCGTCATCCGGGGAATCGACGACACCGCGACACCGGTCACCTCCCGCAGCTCGGCGCGGCTGAGCCCGGTGATCTCGGCGTAGCGGAACCCGTGATAGGTGAACGACGGCTCGAACACGTCGGTCGCGCCGGAGAGCACCACCGTGTCGGTCGCCCGCGCTCCGCGGAGGTTCTCGGTGTAGATCGTGCCGTCGGGCGCGAGCACTTCGGCGTGCCTCACCCGCACGATCGTGCCCGCCCGTGCCGAGGCGGTGAGGCGCACGTGGCCCGCGAAGTTCTGGCCGAAGTCGACGACGAGCGAACCCGCGACGGGTTCGGTGATCGACGCCGCGGGGAACTCCGCGACCGCCGCGGCCCCGTCGATGAGCGCCGGGACGAGCCGCCCCTCCGGACCTGCCTCGACGGTGACGGCACGCCAGCCGCCCCGCTCCTCGCCCGTCGACCAGTTCCCGAGTGAACGACGTGCGTCTACGACCTCGCCCTGCAGCAGGTCAGCCGCGAGGATCGCGCCGAACGCGCCTTCCCAGGTGGTGTCCGTCGCATGCACCTCCCGACCGCCGTCCATCCGCTCGATCACGACGATCGCACGGAGCACCGGATGCTTGCCCCAGAAGCTGCGCTTGTGGAAGGGGCCGACCCCGCCCGCGTACCAGCCGTCGGCGAGTACCGCCCCCACCGTCACCGACTCGGCGCTCGCGAAGGCCTCGGTCACGTCGTAGCTGTGGAACGGCACGCGGAGGCGGTAGTCGGTCCACCCGGGCAGCAGCGACGAGCGGTCGAGTCGTCGCCCCGCGACCCAGGGTTCGAACAGGCCACCCGCCGTCATGTGCAGACGGGCTCGGCGGACGCCCGCAGGCGAGGGGATTCGCCTGCGCACGTGGGGCGCGGGTCGGTGGTCGTCGTGCTGATCCTGCGTGCGCCGCACGGTCACCCATTCGGCCGCCGCCCACCACGCGGGGTCCGGTGCGGTCTCGAAGACCGCCTCCGCGGACGCGGCGTCGTCGCCGTTGACGCTCACCGCGACGGTCCAGGTGAGTGCCGCCCCCGGGGGCAGCGCGGAACCCTCGTACTCGATCCCCGACGTCGAGGGCGAGAGGACCTCACCGGAGTCCCACAGGTCGTCGTCACGGTGGCGCACCACGATCCGGTAGGAGCGCTGAGTCACGCCGCGGCGTCCGGAGGTGAGCCGCCAGGCGAAGCGCGGGTGTTCCTCGGCGATCGCGAGCGGCTCGGGTCGGTTCTCGACGCGAAGATCGGTGACGACGGTCACAGGGTCTCCTCAGTGGGGTGGGTCGTGGCGGGGCGCCTGTGGATGGTGAAGCTGCGTGAACCGGAGCCGACGGTCGCGACAGCGGACGCGTCGATGGGCTTCCCCGACTCGAGCACCCGACCGGCGGGGAAGTGCACCTCGCCGCTCGTCCCCGGGGGGAGGTCGAGGTCGAGCGTCCAGTGATCGGAGTGCCGTCGCCAGTCCACGACGACGGGGCCGTACGGCGACTCGTGAGTCGTGGTCGCGCCGGCGATGCGCGGGTCGTTCCAGATCGGCGCGATCCTCACCGCGCGGTAGCCGGGCACGGTCGGGGCGAGGCCGCCGAGCTCGCGGTACATCCATTCGCCGACCGCCCCGAGCGGCACGTGGTTGAAGGAGTTCATCCAGGGGTCGAGCAGCTCGCCGTCCGGCCCCCAAGCGCTCCAGTGCTCGCCGATGGTCGTGAGACCCCGCGCGAGCTGCGCCCCCCACGACGGCTCTTCCTCGCGGAGCAAGAGGTCGACCGCGAGGTCGGGTCGCCCCGCGCGGCACAGCAGGGGAAGGAGGTACCTGACCGCGAGGAAGCCGACGAGCACGCATCCGGCGCTCTCGACGCGGCGCACGAGTTCGGCGAGCGTCGCGTCGCGTTCCCCGGGCTCCACGAGCTCGAACTCGAGCTCGAAGACGGCGGCGGCCTGCGTGCGCACCGACGCCTCCGTGCGCGAACCGAACTCGGTGCGGTAGGCCGCGGCGATCCGGGCGTGCAGGTCGGTGCACGCACGCGCGTCGGCGTCGCGGCCGAGCACCGCGGCGACTCGCGCACTGATCTGAGCTGCGCGCGCGAAGTGGGCCGTGGCCACGAGCACCTTGTCCGTCTCCTCGCCCGCGAGCCAGTCGCCGTAGTCGGAGTTGCGCTGCTCCGCCCAGAGGAGCCCGGGATTGGCGCGCTCGATGTAGCCGAGCCACGCGAGCATCCCGTCGATCGTGTCCTCGAGCACTCCCGGGTCGCCGTACGCGAGGTAGGAGTCCCACGGCACGAAGACGCCCGCGTCGGCGTAGCCCGCCGCGCCACGCTCCGCGAAGTCGAGCACGCGGCCCGGTGCGATGTCGGCGAAGGCGCCGTCGGCGGTCTGGGCGTCGGCCATGTCGACGAGCCATTTGCGGTAGAACGGCGCGAGCGCGCCGTTGAACATCGCGGTCGCCGCGAACACCTGGGCGTCGCCCGCCCAGCCGAGGCGTTCATCGCGCTGGGGGCAGTCGGTCGGCACCTCGAAGGTGTTGCTCAGCATCGACCAGCGGATGTTGTGCTGCAGCCGGTCGATGAGCGGCACGCCCGTGGAGAACTCCCCCGCGATCGCGGGCACGCTCGAGAGCGCCACGGCTCGGGCCGACTCGAGGTCGGCACATCCTTCGGGCGCGGTGATCTCGGCGTAGCGGAACCCGTGATAGGTGAACGACGGCTCGTAGTCGAACGCCCCCATTCCGTCGAGCACGATGCTGTCGGCGGCGCGCGCGCTGCGGAGGTTGTCGACGTAGAGCCGACCGTCGGAGTCGAGGATCTCGGCGTGGCGAATCCGCACGATCGTGCCCGCGGGGCCGTCGACCCGCACCCGCACCCGGCCGGCGAGGTTCTGGCCGAAGTCGAGGATGCTCGAGCCCGGCTCCGGAGTCGTGACGGCCACGGGCGCGAACTCGGTGACCGGTCGCACGGGGGCCAGGATCGCGGGGACTAGCTCCCCCGCCGGGCCTTCGGCGACCTGAGCCGGAGTCCAACGTCGCGCATCGCGGGTCTCGCCCGACGACCAGCCCCCGAGCTCCGCGCGCCGGTCGTACACCTCTCCGTGCAGCATGTCGCTCGCTTGGATCGCGCCGAACGCACCCTCCCAGGTGCCGTCGGTCGGCATCCACTCGGTGCTTCCGTCCGCGTACTCCAGCAGCAGGAGCGCTCGGAGCACGGGCACGGTTCCCCAGACGCCCCGCTTCCAGAAGGGGCCGATGAATCCGCTGTACCAGCCGTCGGCGAGGTCGGCTCCGATCGTGCTGCCCGCGCCCCTCGCCAAGCGGTCGGTGACGTCGTAGGCGTGGAACGGCACGCGATGGGCATAATCGGTCCAGCCGGGGGCGAAGGTGGACTCGGAGAGCGGAGATCCGCCGAGCCATGGCCGGTAGATGCCGCCCGCCGTCGCATACCACCGCGCGCGCACGAGGCCGGGGCGCACGGCGACCCTCCGCCGCAGCACGGGGGTCGGGCGCCGGTCCTCGTGCAGGGCGTGCGCGCGCGCGACCGTGATCCACGCTGCCTGCGCCCACGCGCTCTCGTCCGGTCCGGTTTCGAAGGTCGTCGATGACTCGACCTGCCCGCCCCCGGTCAACGTCGCCACGAGCCTCACGGTGAACGCCGCGGCGGGCGGGAGCCCGGGGCCGTCGTAGCGCACGGCGAGCTGCCGGTCGGACTCGACGACGCCCGAGTCCCACAGCGGATCGACTCCTCCCGGGATCCTTCGGGCGACCGTGATGCGGTACGACTCCTGACGCACGTCCCGCTCGGACGCGCGGAACGCCCAGGAGAAGTGCGGTCGCTCCCGCGTCACCGCGAGCGGCGATTCGGTCTCGTCGACCGACAGGCGTGCGACCGAAGGGCCGGTCTCCTCGGGGGTCACGATCGGTAGTGGAGGTCGTCGATCTGGAATCGCGGACCTCCCGTCCAGTTGTACGTGGTTCCCAGGATGCGATAGGTG
>Ga0233377_1000558_pt1 | contig 16429 bp, 17 predicted proteins | sample ElkDunMinimDraft_6_FD_191540 | JGI IMG/M metagenome (GOLD analysis project Ga0233377, IMG submission 191540) | Fecal eukaryotic communites from dung pellets of Tule Elk in California, USA - Elk Dung E36 | ecosystem: Host-associated > Mammals > Digestive system > Large intestine > Fecal | place...
AAAATGGCTGAAATTGTTACTGCTTTAATTAGAGAGTAATTTTTAACGGATTCCAAATAATGATAGCCTGGTGTGAAAGCGTAAATTATTGGATATACAAGTATAAATCCACAGGCAACATACTTTATTATATCAAACCACTCAATAGCATTTTCAATTGTTTTTTTTCATACATGGACAGACTCGTAATTACAAGAAAAATGTATGAAATAATCGCTCCAATCATATAATTGAAGAACCAAGAATAACTAAAATGATTGTTAGAATTTGTGCTACTTCGCTTAAATATAGAGTATATGTAATTCATTTTAGATTACCTTATTTTTCCGTTTAACGTTATTACCGCGTTTATAATAAATGGAAATGTAAAGAATACTAGCCAGACCATGGTATGTCTTGGTAAAAATTGATAAGTATAATTTAGCCAGTAAACTATCATTGTAAAGACGATGCAAAACAATGATTGTTTGATGTTTACTTGCTTATTGGAGAATCGTTTGATGTGCTCGTTTTTACCTTCTTTCAAATCTTTTTTGTAATTGCTGTTTTTACTTGGAAGGAATGCTGCAAGTAACATGTAGTTCTGCACTATATAAACAACTGAAACACCTAGAAGAAAATATTGTAGACTGATGGAAAGTGCCTGTGATAAATTTGAACTTTCAATTGATGGATTATTGAAGACACGAAAAATATTGTCTAAAGCAAATGCAAATAATATTATTGAACTCCATACACTCAAGGTTAACCTCGTTCTTCTTGTCAACTCAATCATCGTCAAAGAATGTACCACTGAAATCAAAGAGAGTAATGAAACAATTGCCATCACAGAGATTGAAAACCAGTTCAGGTTATTCGTAAATCCATAGTCAAAAATCCAATAGATGATGGATATTGTGAGTAGCAAGGTAATACCTTCTGTTAATTTTGCGGTTACTTTTTCCTTGTATCCAATTCCAAACAAAGTAGCGTAAATAAAGAGAAAAACATACGGCCATATTGCAACTTGACTTTCAAATGCGTTTGCTCCATTATTTCCTCCTGGAATGAAGGAAAATAAGCTAAGTAGATACGATCCAACAAAGATTCCTCCGATATTTTTCCAACTTTTAGTTATTTGATAGCTTTCAAATAAAAGTCCCGCAAAAAGGGCAGGGTTACTAATTGAAAACAGTCTTTGCTCACTCATAAATGCGCGATAACCTATGTAAACAGTCAAAATTAAAGCGATCGCACACAAAAAAATAAAGAATCCCATGAGGTTTATTCCTGCACTTTTGCGTTTTTTTCTAACTACTTTTTTCTCCACTGTGTTTTCTCTATTCTTTAATTTTTTTGATGCCAAGGTTTCATTCCCCTAATCCGCTTTCATAAAAACCTCCGTATGTTGTGTTTTTGTCTCTTTGTGTTTTAGTGTTTATTTGAAGTCCTTTTTCCTTAGGTGTTTTCCAGAAGTTTTTAATCACCAATGGACCAAGGAAAGGTAACATCCATATAAATTTTCTATGAAAACGTTTCATTTTATCTTCCACGTAGTAAGCCTTACTGATGCGCTTTGTTACATAGACGTGCATCAGAATGTACAAGACAAGTATTATGAGGATAATTTTCACGTTAGCGTTGGATGAAATTACAATTAACTGATTGTTTAAAGGTAGATAAAAGTTCAAAATAATTAGCTTTAGCTAATTGAGAATTTCCTTCTTTTTAATGCAAATTCAACCAATTTACATTCAGTAAGTCTACTTCGTTTTCTTCCTTACCAATCCCAATAAGTAGTTGCGATTTGAAAATGAAATTCCTATCAACTACTTTTAAGTTACACGGTTTTATTGCAACTAACAGCTATTCTATTCCATGCGTTGATGGTAGTGATTGCCATTATTATTTGAGCTATGTAATGCTTGTCGAAAAACTGTTCAGCTTGAGCGTAAGTTTCATCACTCAAACCATTTGTACTGATCAGCGTAATTTGCTCAGTCATTGCGAGAAGAACTTTTTCCTCCTCACTAAAAACAGTAGCTTCTTTCCAGGCATTAAGCAAGAAAATACGTTGCGTTGTTTCTCCATATTTTATTGCGTCTTTGGTGTGCATATCAATGCAAAAGGCGCAACCATTTATTTGTGATGCTCTTATTTTGATGAGCTCTAAATGTGTTTTAGAAAGATTCGATGTTTGTAAATAGTTTTCCAAAGCAAGCATTAATTCATACGCTTTAGGTTCTGTTTTTTGAATGTCAATTCTATATTGCATTGCTACGAAATTTTAATGTAAAGGTTTTAGTTGCTGAACTAGTTAAATAAAATTAGGAATTTACTTTCATAAAGTAATCATAAGCAGCCTTGGAGATTTCAGCAATAATTCGTTCGTTTGTTTCAATGTTTTCTTTTGAATCGCTCACCAAAACACTGATGATGAAGTAAGCACCATTCGGTAAGAATACAACACCGATATCGTTTACTGCTCCAGTAATACCTGTTTCCTTGTTCGTTCCTGATGTCCCTGTTTTATGTGCAACAATGGTTTCTGCTGGTAATAATCCTCTGATTCGTTGCATCCCTGTTGTAGTTGCTTTGCATGTTTCCCATATGAATTCGAAACTACTTTTTGAAAGAAGTTGGTGCTCGTTTTTATAAAATAAACGAATGGACTCACTAGCTGCATTTGGCGTAATCCAATTTTGATACATGTTATCCCATTCAGACTGCATTACTTCTTCATTGAATTTGATTTGAATGTCCTTAATTCCACACTTTTTAAAGTAGGTTTCAATCGCTTTTGGAGAGCCTAAAAGACGAATAAGTATATCACAAGCTAAATTATCACTTTGAGAAACACTGTATTGTAAGAGTTTTTCAATGGTAAAACTTCCGCCATTTGGATTCTCATCTCGCAATGGGCTATAAAAATTATTCTTTAGAATTTCGTCCTTGCTTACTTCAATTTTTTGATCCAAAGAGAAAGTTCCTTTATCAATTTCTGATAATACGGCAAGACCAATGTGTAATTTGAATACGCTTTGCATCGGAAACTGTCGATTTCCATTGATGGAGACGGTATCTACACCATTATTTCCAATGATTGAGACTCCAATAGTTGCATCCTTGTCTGAAACGATGTGATTGATTTTATGACGTAATTCATTAATCGGATCAATTTCTTGATCATTATTTGAATGGCATCCCGTTGCAATTATCAAAAGTAAAGGAAGAATTTTAAGAAAGTTCATCATAGTTCGCAAAGGTGTTTTTTTTGTTTTTTTCAGATATGAAAGACGATTAGGTTATTTTGAAGTTGAAGGTATAAGTTTTTCCCAACTGTTTGATCTCTTATTGAAAACAAAGAATTTAATAATTGCCATAATAAAATGAAAATTTATTCTGACCAGTAAAAGAAGAAAAGTTCGTGTTGATTTCAGCAACAAAAGTACTATGAAAGTACTCAAAATGAAAATGGGAAAAAAGTAATTAGTTGTTTCGGTCAACCAGTATGCCATCAAAAGTAGCCCGCTGATGAATGAAAAGGGGAGAAGTAACTTTACATATTTAAATGTAAAAAATCTAAAAAGATCTATTTTATTGATTTTGACAATTTGTGACCAATTCTTAGTAAGAAAGATGAGTAAACCTCGAGTTAAGCGTTCTAGCCTTTCGCCACCATAATAAGTATTGAAATTGACATCGTAAATTTTGGCAAGTGGCTCTTGAATCAATCGTTTATTGTGAGATAGCGTAGAGATGATTACACATAGATCATCAAAAAGCTGATTTGGTGGGAATTTTTTGAAAATTGATTTTCGCTGAGCATACATTGCACCATATACATGCAATGCTGAACCACTCTGACTATCCATGAAAACAATCTGGTTTATTGCAGAACGAAAGAAAGAATGTTTTTTGTCTTGATCTGGGTCCTCTAGTTTGGCTACAACGGTTCCCACATTTTTGTCGTTAAAATTATATACCAATTGCTTCACAGACCCTTTCTCCATTTTCTGCCTGCAGTCTGAAAAAACAAGTATTTCATTTCGAGCAGATTCTACTGCTAAATTAACAGATTCAATTTTCGACATTTGAACGGGACTTAAAACTACAATCACCGAAGGATGATGGTGAAATTCATGTAAAATGGTGTTCGTGTTGTCTGTGGAACCTCCTGATACAACAATGATTTCTGAATTTGGTATCCAATCGGATTCATCAAGAAATGATAAGATTTTTGATTGAATGTACTTTTCTTCGTTATAGCAGGCAATGATGATACTGACTGGTACAAGAAACTTTTCTGATTTTAATACTGCAACAGGAAAAAACGTGTATCGAAAAAAAGAAATGACTGGATAAGCCATTAACAAAAGAACTGGTAAAAAAGATAATATGATGATGATTTTTACAATCATTTGAAGTATCAAAAGTATTTGTTTTTCAAGATGTGTAGCTTATTAACAAGGTTCGAACCCATGCTCTTCAAAATGAATTTCTTCAATGCTGAAAAATAAGAATATTTTTTGATTATGAATGGATTTCCTTGGGTAATTCTCTTGAAATCAGTGAAAGAAGTTTTTCGTTTGAGCGACCAACGATGTACCAAAAAAGGACTTTGTGACGGGTATACAAATTTAAAAGTGGTTGTGAAAATGGCCTGATAACCTACTTCTTTGGCCTGTTGTATTACCTTAGAATTATACATTCCAAATGGAAGTGAGAAAAAGGAAATAGGAATTTGTAACTGCTTTTCGATAATTTGTTTTGATTGCTCTAATTCATCGATTACATCCGAAAATGAAAGGCTAGATAGATCGCGATGTGAAACTCCATGTGAACCTATTTCAAATCCATCTGCAAGCAATTGTTGATAGTGTTTCCAGGTAACTATTTCCTTCTCCAAACTGTGCAGAGAGAGAAAAAATGTAGCTTTAAATCCGAGTTTTTGTAAAAGTGGTGCAACTAGTTTGAGGTCAGAAGGATTACCATCATCAAAAGTTAAAGCCACACAGTAGTCATCGTCTACCTTATTTGCTAATAAATTTGATAGAGATACAACCTTAATCTTTGCATGCTTTAAAAACAACATTTGCTGTTCGAAATCTTTAAGAGTCACAGCATATATTTCACCGAGATTATCATACTGATGTTTTTGGTCATCAATCAGGTGGTAATTCAGAATGAGTGCTTTCTTCAAAATAGATTTTGTTTGGTTTAAAAATAACTGAAAAATTTAAAAGAATGCAACAGATAAATTCAAACCAAAAAATTGAATACGATCGCGAAGATTAAATCTTAAGCGAGAGGATTATTAAAAACAGTTGATATCGAAAAGTGAAAAAAGTTTAATATTCTAAGTTTTTATAAATTAGCATCCCATTGGTGTTTCAATAACTATCAATTTCGTAACAGTCTGTCCATTGTCTTTGCGTTTCCCAGTTACTCGCAAGTAATAACGACTGATATGCACACCGCTTGGATATTCGGTTGGTGTTTTTACTTTTTCAATCAATTTAAGCCAATAGTCTCCACATTCTTCTTTTACTTTTTGCTTCAAGTCGTCAATTGATATGTTGTCGCTAACAATCCTGTCGATGTGTTGTGTCGCAGTTTTGTTTGTCGATGAGTTGTTGCATGAACAAAATGTTGTTAATGTCAAGATGCTGATTATGTATTGCATTCTCCTCATATAATTGGTGCATAACGTTTTTCGGCTTGGCGCCGTTTTTCTGTGTTGCGCCTGCGGCAGAAAAATGGAGCTAAGCGTATGTTACAGGCTTCTTTTTAATATTTTATGATTTCACTTAATTTCCCGTTTGTGAAATACAATTTTAGAACCCCTGTATATTCCCATATTTCGATTTCTCCCTTTGCAGCCGTGTATGATTTTTTATTTAGCGTTATTCCATAAATATCTTGACACATTTCTTTATTCATTCCAATTGTTCCTTTTTTGTTAAAAACTAGAGTACCATAATTCTGCCCATATTTTTTTACCAGTTTATTTAATTCTTCTTTTCGCTCAGTTTCTGATTTCTTACTTTGCTCTTTAGCTGCATCTTTTGTTGTAAATACTTCAGTAAACCACCAACGACCTGAATTTGATTTTGTAATATTCATTATGATCGTATCATTTCCATTACCTAAAATTGCCATATATAACAAATCTTGGTCTTTATCCGTTATTTTTTCTTCTGGGAAAAGATTTATATCTCTTCCTCGAAGAAGACTAAAGCGTCCTTTCCATTCTGTTCCTTTGTCTATATAAAGACTACCATTTGTTTTAGTTAGGGGTAATTTATCTGCACTAAAATCTTGTGTTGCAGTGAATGAATTTTCAGAAAAGAAACCCATTAGATTTTCGTAGAATGTAACAAGAACAAATGAAGTCTGTGATTCAACAATATAGATTGTGTCATTAGAAATAGTGTCCTTTAATGTGAATAATAAATCAGTTTTAAGGTACTCTTTGTTTCTGTCATTAATATTGGTATAGAAAGAAGTACTACCAAAATTTTCTTCAATTTTTACAATTTCAAAATACCGGTCATTAATATTTTCTCTTTCTAATAAATTGAAAAAGGGTTCATTTTTAATTATAAAAATGCTTTTTTCCTTATAGTTATTCGAATAATTAGGATAAAATATTTTTAAACCATTATACCTAGAGTAAAATTCTTCTTTCGTTGGAGTTTTTTCTTTTGATGGATTGTAGCCGTAGTACTCCTCATAATGCATGAAATTTTGATGGTTTTCATAAGGTGGTGCTTTGATAGTTTCTTTTTCTGGATTAGCTCTATTGGGTGAAGTTCCCATTGTAATCTGGGATGAAACAATTGATGTACTTAACGCAATGAATAATGTGATAATAATTTTTCTCATGTTTTTTTAAATTAATGTCTTCCAATGATTGGTTTAAGTTGTTTACTCAGCATCTTTTCTAATAGAACTAAATAGTCTCTACTTTCTTGTTCAAAGAAAATTACAGTAAATGATAACTGTAAATCTTTTGTAGTTTTATTTCCCCATAGTCCAACTTGTAGTCCATGAGATTTTCGTTGTTTATGATAACCTAAATGTTGAATCAATCTACCCCATGCACAAGATGTGACTTTACCAACATACAGAAAGCTACTATTTTCTTTAAAGTTATTATTCGCAGGAGTTTTTAATGAATCATGTACTTTAATTAAATCCAAAATTTCAATCTTGCTTAATTTTTCGTTGATTTGAAAAAAATAAAGAGCGGGGTAATCGTTAAAAACCCTTAATGTGTCAAACATTTCTTTGAAGTTTTTGTCTTGAGTAATATCATGAGTAATAAAATCTTCTGTGAAATAGTTGGAATTAATGTTAAATCGAAAACTATCAACAAATTGTCCCTTTACTATGTTCTCAAATACTGATACTGCTTTTGAAGTCTCTTCGTTTATTAGTTTTTCAAGTTTTTCTTTTTGCATGATTTGTACGTAGTTTTAGTTGCTACTAACGTTCTGGCACTACAGCGGGTTTGGGATTTAATTAAGCCTATTCTTCGGATTTTGCAAATCTTCCAAATACAAAAACATTTTTCCATTAAGCCAAATGCCTAAATTACTTGTAGCGTGTGTTAGCTGTAGCTTTTTTATTCAGCATAATAGCTATTATTCATTCCATCATTAGGTTCTAGATCATTTCTAACAATCCAAAAATTTGCTGGTTCATTTTCTTTTTTTTCTAATTCTTTTCGTAAAGTATTTATTTTTTTGCATTCCTCAGACGTCAGATAAAATTTATTGTCTTCAAACCAACTAATTATTGGATAGTATTTTTTCCTTTCAACTTTTTCTAATTTATTCAATTCAATTAAACTTTCTAATCTATTCAAAATTTCAGAGTGTTTAATTTGTGGTAATAAATTTGGTATCAAATTAATCATTCCGTCTTCTGAAATAATTAATATGACTAATGGAGCTTGTTCATGGAAGTTCTCATAATAGCGTATTGCTGAGTTATATCTTGCGCCTCTTGATGAATCTCCTTTTTCAGTTGCTATTCCATCTAAAATCACCCCTATTGCATAACAAGTAGAATTTTCGTCAAGTAATACTGCTCCGTCGATGGATGTTATTTGAGAAATTATATCTAAATTTAAAATCATTGGTTTTAAAGCAAAACTCTGTTTGCCAAGTCTGTCTGATTCTTTTTCTGCATTATCAGTAATTACTAGCATTGTACCATGTTTTTGTTTAGTAGCTTGCAAAGTAATATCCCATAGGTTATCAATTTGTTTTTTCTTGATTTCCTTAAAAATTCTTTTGAAGTCGGAATAAAACTTTTCCCTGTCAATTTTTTCTTTAGGAATATTTGGTTGTTTATATTCTACTATCATCATAGTATTATTGTCATGAGATACTTCCCATTTATAATGACTTATGAAGTTTATTACGAAAAGTGATTCATCTTTAGGATTATATTTACCAACTAATTCTCCTAATCCGTAAATTAAAGCGGAATCAGATACTATAATAGAATCATTAGTTGAAACTTCCAAAAATTTTCTAACTTTCCTATAATCACTTACTCTTATAGGCACTTCCAGTTCTAATGTTAAACGTATATTTATATGGTCTTTTTTTGCAATTGCCATCTTTCCTAACCCCTCAGCTCCTTCATACTTCATTGATGCAATAGTATTGCAAGCTTCATAAAGTCCATGTAAACCTTCAAAATTTCCACCAGCCTGAGAAATTGAATACATAAATTGTTTTGCAGATTCGCTCAATAATTCTTCGCTTTGTCTTTCTATTGCATGAATTCCTTTATTTGGGTCTTTTAAAGCAATTGAACATTCTTTCAAATAAGTATCGATTGTACTTTCAATAAAAGAGCGACTTATTTTGAACCTGTTATCAACCTTATCTTTTGTTAACGAATAATATTTGTTCATTATGTCTTTTGAAAGTTCAAGTACAACAAAAACTAAAAAACCATCTACATAAGTTGGGTATGAAATGTACTTTTCGGTTTTACCATGAAGATCCTCTCTTTTAATGATTTTGTGGAGTGCATCAATAAGAGCATTATTACTAATTCTCTTGTTGTGGTTTTCTTGAGCAATAGGATGTGAATGGAAAATTTTTCTTTCTTCGTCAACTTTTTCTAGTTCTTCTGCTAATTTTTTTACAGTTGAAAAAGCTTCAACATGATAACCACAATCTTCGGGTTCCATACATATTTTATGTCTATCATTTCTTTCATCTACTAAAATACCAATTAAAAAAACTTTTGGAATTAATTGAGTGTCAATTTTTTTAAAAAGTCTGTCTGCTTCGAATTCTAGAGAATGCTGAAAGTGTTGTTGATAACCCCACATAAATAGATTAATTGTATTTCCCATATTATAATTATTCGTGTGTTTCCTCGGATTTTTTTAAAAGTTAAAGCTAACGGTTTGGCTATGCGCAGTGTCCCGAAGGGCATTGCGTATAGGTGTTGTTGTAGCACGTTTTTATTATTTCCCGTGCATAATTGCCACTTTTTCAGCCAGCCTTCTTACTACGAATAGATATGGAATTATCATATTATTATTTTTTTCAGTCGGCAGAATTACTTTGTTTTCTCTTGATTCTCTCAAATGAACCAATGTATTCCTGATTCTTTCAATGTTATTTTTTACTGTTCTCATTATTTGCTTTGGAGGTTTGTCAATACAAGTTTCATCGTTAAGTATAGCATCTAACTTAAAACCACCATCAAATTCAAGCGGTTGTGTGAAAAATTGCAAGTTCTTTTTTAACTCAATTCTTATATCATCGAATGAACAGAAGTCATCAATTGTCTTCTCTAATTTCATAGAGTCATCATTATGTTTGAAATTCTCTTTGAATTGATCGACAATAAGTTTGGTGTATTCATTTGGATTATGGAGTAAATCAGGTCTTCTAATAATGTCTCTTAACTTTTTGGTTAAGTCATCATTCAAGTAGTAGAATGAACAGTATTCGAGTATCTGAAAATAGAATAGGTATTTCAAGCGAACATTTTTAGTTTCCCTGGAAATTTCAAACATGTCCAATAAAACGGGGTCAATGGGATTAAAAGTCAGCGCTGAAGGAAACTCACTTTCATTTGTCAGACAAGGAATCTCATAGGTTTCTATCTCGTGTTTTTGTTCATGAACAATAATTTTTGGACTGCTTCTATTGTAGTAGGTAACGTAAAAATTAAAATGCTTTGCAAAAAGTTTATAGTCTAAATCTTCACCTTCAAATTCACCTTGTATTTTAAAGCTAATCGGTTTTCTATTTTCGAAATATTTCTGAACATACTTCGGCAATTCTTCCTTTCGGAGGAAATCTCTAAATTCCCTCAAATTGCGATAATCAGTAGACGAGCTTTCGCTTAATTCTCGAAATCCGTTGGCTAGAGTAAATAGCTGTGGAGTTGGTTCTGAAAATTCACATTTATATTCCTTGCCGCTATAGTAAAATGTGAAATTGGCAAAATCATCAAAATAGCTTTCAGAAGCTGGTTGCATGATAAATTCCAACAAGTTATTTGTTGTATGAAATACGGCAGATAATTCATAAGGAAACTTTACTTCGTCTAACGAAGTATCAGATTCACTCTTTTTCAGTCGTATCATAAAAGTATCATCACCCCAGAGATTCTTTATGTTTAAATGCTCCGTTTCCGTCTCAATTGTTATATCTGGGTTTAATTCCTTCAGTTTCTCCATTCGTTTTGTGTTAATGTGCTACAACTCATATATAAGCGCTAAATATACATTTTTTATTACATAAAGCTGACCTATATGTTTGGATTGGCGAAGTTTAAGTTGAAAGCTGTCTTTTGCTAAAACCAATGGTTTATCTAACAGCACAGTGAAAAAATAGTATGGAATGCGTCGAACAACATGTTTTACCGCAAGTAGATGTTGCATTGTAATGCTACAAGCTAAATTGATAGAGAGGAAGATAATTTTCCTAGTAGGTTTATTCTACCAAAATTTCCACCAAGGTTTGGCTGGGCTTTTAGTCTCAACTTTAGTCTCAATAGTGTTTTTTGGAGCTGTTGCTTGCATGTTTTCAGTTACAATTTGTTCCTCTTGCACTAAATTGGGCAACTGTTCTTCTTGTAGGGCATTGTCAACTTCAACTTCAATAGCAGCAGGTTCCTCCACAATGTTTTCTAGTTCTTCAAACGTATATCTGTAACATTTCGCTACTAAATCAATCTCATCCAGCGATTCTCCAAGCACTTCTTCGATCAAATGGTAGATTAGACCTTGCGTATCGCCCTCATTTTCGTCATGCTCAAATTCAAATGGCTCGCCCTCTTTCTCCGTAAACTCATCTGATTCCATAATGGAACGGATAATTCTTCCATTTTTTGTGTAATTAACAGAAAACATCATGGTCATCTCGGAAATCACAAAAGAAAATGCCGTTTGTCTCTTTGCGTGAAAGTCGAATGCACCAATTTCCATTGAAAGTAGAACAAATGTTCCTTTATCAGAAAAATAGATGTCGCAATAGGTATCTTCTTTCCAACTTTCAAGTGTTTCTTCGAAAATGATTTCATTTTGTAGCACTAATTTACGACCAAGAATATTTTCTAGCTCGGAAAGTTGATTTTTGTAATTCTTGTCAATAACTAGTCCTGAAATGTTTAATCCCATTTTGTTGCTTTTATATTCGTTTACTTTTTAGGTCAACTGTTCGAAAACCTTTACAAATTAGGGGTAAAATTAAGATAATTATTAGGCTTGGCAAAGTGAAGGCTAGATATTGCTAAAGAGTGTGTCCCGTTCTGTGAATTGCATTCATGTAACAATTACCTGGTTGTCCAACTAATAAAATCATTCATAACAGCTTGCCATTTACCATTTTCATAATCGATTTGTCCGGCTTTGTTGATTGGAAAAAAATTGTGTTCCAAATTTGGGTAGCGGTGCAACTGGTAGTTTGTTTTACCATTTTCGATGAAGTAGAGTGGAAGTAAATCACAGAAATCGGCATTGATATCAGCGGAACCATAGGCAATATAGGTTGGAACTGTAAGCGACTTTATTTTCTCTAGTTGACTTTGAGAAAAGGATACAATCGTTTTTTCAAAAGACAAACTGTTTGAAGGATCGAAGAAACTTGCGTAATCTACTAAAACTTCATTTTGGATAGAATCTGCTTCTTCCCATGTTATCTCTCCTGTTTCGGCTTGTTTTCTTAACTGTCGAAAGGCAAAATCTATTCGCCCCAATGGATTGAACCCGAAGAGACCAAGTTGCGTTACTGTTTTGTTGTTGTGTGCTAGATCAAGCGCTATTTTCGCACCTTGGGAATGTCCAGCAACAACTAATTTATTTGGATCGACCCATTTTTGTTTTCTCAAGAACTTTAACACGTGTTGCGCACGTACGAGGTAATTATCGACGTAATCAGCCTTCAAATAAGCAGGAGAATAACTGTTTTCTTGCGATTTGTCTAGCACATAAGAGTAAGAAGAATTCAGGTTTTCTTGTCCAACAACTACAGGAGTATTTGGCATGGAAATGACCACGACGTGATAGTGTTTTTTCATTGCAGCAACATCGAAATTATTCAAGGTTACAGGAAAAAGCGGATCATCTGATAATTTTAAAAAAAGTGGAACAGGGAGCGAACCTTGGCAAAAAAGCAAAATGGGCTTTTTTTCGGTAAAGTTTGTTTCAGTAATCACAAAGTCGATGGTATCTTTTTTGAGCAGCAATTGAAAATGCGAATAGTCGGAAGTAATATCATTTTTCCGTTGACTAAAACCAACTGCGGTACTAATTATTAGAAAGAATAAGAGAATGTATTTCATAAGGTTTGCATGCTTAAAAATCAAAGTGATTTTGATTTACAGTTGAACTGAATTTAACTATTTCTATTAATATTCTAAGGTTTTCCACCTCTTCTTTATGAACATTTCTCCTTCTCCTTTGGCGAGTTTATTTTCCCAACCGATCAAATACTTGGTCAAGGGTGAAATTTCCAAAGAATCAATGTGGCGATAGGTAAAAGCCATTATCTCGTTTGGATATTTTTTCATTGCTTTGCGCTTTCTCATTTTTGTAATAGGACCTCTATCGAAACGTGTGATGTAAAAATCCCAGGCACCGAATAAATGAAGAAATTCATGTGCTATAACTGTAGAATATTTTGTGCTAACAATGGCATATTCTGTTTTTGTACTACTTCCTGTATGCAGTGCTACACTAATTTCGTTTTCGAAATAATTATTGATGAAAAAGATTAAAGCAATATTGTCCGTTTGATGCTGATTACGCAATTTTGCAATTAATCGCTCTCTATCCTTCATTTTGTTTTGCGTTAAAATGATTTTCGAGTTATCATCAGGCAGCGTTCTCGCAACGTCTTTTGAAACATTGTCCGACCATTGGTCTACCAGCGCAATTCCTTTGGAAATATCAATAAATCTGAATAATGTCCCGGAAAGAGTTTTGTATTTGAATTCTTCTTTGAACGGAATTGCATTGTTTTTTGAGCTATTTACTCCATGCTCCAGAATAATTTCAATTTCTTTTCCATTTTTGCTCGCTTGTTTTTTTAGCCAATTTATAGAAACTTGAATGGAGTCTAATGTAGATGAGATGTCGTATTCAGTCCATGGATGTGTGCCCTCTGAATCAACAAAAACTGCGTATAAAACCGTTTTATTTTCTAGGGATTTACACACATTATTCCTAACGGTGCCAATACGATGATAGTTTTTACAACCAACTAAAAATAGCGCTAGTAAAATGATAGATATCGACTGTTTCATGTATTTTGAATGCTAGAGTTTTGAAAAAGTAACTAATATTTTCCAATTGGTTGCTTCAACGAGATTTTGTATCTCCATCACATTTACAATTCACTAGCGTTTGACTGCTAGCAAATCCTGCGAGTAAGAGAATGAATAATAAAGTAGTTGTTCATTTTTTCATAGCGTTATCTTAAAAAAAAAATCACTTAAAAAACTGTTTTATTCTATTCCAAAAACCAAGTCCCTCGTTACCTTGAGTTGCATCAAGTGTGTGCCGACCTTTCATTAGTTGTTTAATTTCCTTTTGTCTGTTTTTATAATTTTTAGAAGCAAAATCGTACTTTTCATCAGGTGAAATCTCAATGGTCTCTAATTTTCTTAAAGCTTCATTAAAAACTTCATGGTTGACTAATTCTCCCCAATTATTCCAGTTTTTTCTGACAATCATTTGCCCGTTTCTAAAGGTAAGTTCAGCTTCTTTATCGCCATTTTCAAACCAAGTTTTGTAGGAAATTCCGTCTATATTTTCCCCATTATCTATTACTTGTTCATTTCTTTTCTGCCCATTTTCATAATAGGAAACCAAAGTTCCATTTTGAATTCCCTCGTCATTAAACGGTTGAATAAATTGTAACTTACCGGAAGGATAATAATCTTTCCAAGTTCCAGTTCGCACACCTTTATTGTAAAAATACTCACTTTTTAATCGTCCGTTTTCATGCCAATAGCTTGAAGCGCCATCTACCTTATCATTGATGTAAAAGGCCCGATGTTTAAGTTTTCCGTTGTCGTGATATTCTTCGTGGTTTCCATTTTTGATGATTCCATGTAGATTACTTTTCGGATTTTTTAACGCTCGCTTAAGGTATTCATCCTTTCCTTCCCAGTTTTCCAACAAGTGTTCCATTTGCCAAGGATAGAGGAATTTGCTGAGCATTTCTGCATCAAACTCAACATCATCCAAGTTATTCGGTAAATGAGTGATCAAAGCAAGTGGGGGATAAAGACCCAAATTTTTGTAGGCAAGCAACTTGTGGTGACCATCTAGAATAAAGTAAGATGAATCGAGCTCATGGGAAGCCAAATTCGAATTGAAAATGATCGCAAAAGGTCTTTCGCCACTTCTTATTTTCTCCTCATAATATAAAACTCTTAAATGGTCGATGTTTTCGTATGGTTGCGTTGCAAAAAAAGATGACCAACCTGTGTAAATATTATCAGTGGTGTACTCTAAAATATTTAATGGATAATGCTTTTTCGAAATTTTATTTTCCTTTAGAAATGCCTTATGTTGACCTTTAATTCGTTCAATTTGCGATGAATTCGTTGTGTTTTCAGCGAAAACTACTTCAAGATGATTGTAATGCGTAGCTGAGAAATTATCACTAGAAGATTGGTACTGAAAAAATTCTTTTTCCTTATTCGCGTAAAAGTTGAGACTGTAATTTCCATTTTTAAACAAGGTGAGTAATGGTTTCAACAGTTCATACAGTTCTTCGCTATTTTCGGTAAAATCTAGATTTAAATTTTCGTTGATTTTGGCTCGAACCGTCTCTCGGTATTCTTCGTTATAGGGCAAAACGCTAAAGTACTTTCCAACAGAACCTCTGCAATCATACCATACTGTCGTCAACGGAATATTAAATTGAATGTAACTTCCAATATCACTTAGCCCAATTGAGCAAGTATTTGTTCCATTTTCGATTGTAAATTTCATACTGATAGACGTTAAAATATAGCGTGACGTAGTGCTTTTTTGGTTTTTACCACAAATTAATCATAAAGAAAGTGAGATTTATTTAAAATCACGTCATTTTTACACGATGAGGTGATAAATAGTTTTTAGGCTTTATTGAACTAAAACAGTGTTTTTCATTGAGTAAAAAAATAAAGAGATTGGTATTTGGCCAACCTCAATTTTTTTTAATGCCATCTACTAGTTACTCAACTGAATTCATTTTCACACGATCTATTGAGTATGCAAATCATTATTTAAGTTTAACATTACCACCTGCATCAAGATTTAGCACTGTGGTAGGTCCAACGATTAATTTTCCTTTCGTTTTTTTTCTGTCCAGTTCAAACGTGACATTATACTCGCCATTTTCTAAGTTTCCAAGATTAATGGAGCAAGTTGCTGGTTCAAGCACTGTTAAACCTACTTTGGGGACGTTTACTTTTTTAAATTCGATGTAAATTTCATTTTTTCTAACCTTTTCACTAAAAGTAATTTGATATCCCGCCGTAGGATAGCTTTTTTCAGTTTCTGCATTCAACGAAATATCTTCGTTTAGCTTTTGAGCTGAAACCAACAAGTCAGAATCAATTTTTTGGGATTTAAAATCTTTATTACAAGCGTTAAAAAGAAAAGACAGAATCGCTAGATATACAATTGTTTTCATAAGAGTTTTTCTTTGTTTTAACGTCAAATTAAGGTGATTATTGTTTTGGTAACGGTTTTGGGCTTTGCGATTTGTCGATTCATTAAAGTTATCTTTATTTCGAAGTTAAAGTTAATTTGTTTCAACTTTTTATTTGCTTGGAAGCAAGACATGAGGGTTGACGCCCTGCTATTTTCAATTCTGTTTTAGTAGCCAGCTAATCAATTCGTCATTGTCAACAATGCTCCAAGAATGAGGATGTCGATAGTTGTTTGGTTTTCTAAATCCTTTTC
>Ga0233377_1000559_pt1 | contig 16425 bp, 21 predicted proteins | sample ElkDunMinimDraft_6_FD_191540 | JGI IMG/M metagenome (GOLD analysis project Ga0233377, IMG submission 191540) | Fecal eukaryotic communites from dung pellets of Tule Elk in California, USA - Elk Dung E36 | ecosystem: Host-associated > Mammals > Digestive system > Large intestine > Fecal | place...
ACAACGCCGGCGGCGTCAACGACCGGAACGGCAAGGTCGTGATCAGCTGGCAATGACGCCGGCACGCCCTGCGCGGAGCACGACCGAGCCAAGCGTCGTCGTTCTCGTGCCGGAGCGAAGCCACCCGTACATCGAGATGTCGATGGCCCGCGCGTCCGGTACCGGCGACCTCACGGCTTACGTGCGCGCCACCAGCCTGCGCCTCGCCGTCCAAAGGGCGTGGGCCCAGTTCTTCTCCGAGTTCCCGCTCGTGCTCGGTCCCATCTTCACGGAGCCACCGGTCGCCCCTGGACTCGAATCGTCGAGCCCGGAGGGACACGCGCGAGTCACCTCGGCGATGCGGCTGTGCACGGCGAGCAGCCTCGCGGGCGCGCCGGCCGTCGCGATCCCGGTCGGCATCTTCGGCGGCATGCCGTGCGCCGTGCAGCTCATCGGCGCGATGTACCGCGAGGATCTCTGTCTCGAAGCCGCGGAGGTGATCGAGGCAGAGGTGGGGACGTTCACGCCGATTGATCCCCGCTGAACGCGAGACGAGCAATAGATCCATCATCGCCACCCCGCCCAACGTCCGACGCGGAGGACGCGTCGGCATCAGCGATGGCGCGGCCGCGTCTTCACCACACGCCCTTCCTCGTCGAGCAGGTCGAGGAAGGCGCGCACCTTCGCAGAGAGGTGTCGCGCGCTCGGATAGACGGCGTGGAGATACCCACCGGGTGGCGGCGGCGCAAGGTACGCGTCGAGGATCGGACGCAGCGCCCCCGACTGGATCGCGTCGCGCGCGATGTGCTCGGGCATTCGCACGATTCCGAGGGCTGCCTTCGCGAGCTCTGCGAGCACGACGAAGCTGTTGGCCTCCGCGCGCGGCCGGACGTCGATCGTCACGATCTTGCGCCGTTCCTGGAACGTCCACGCGCTGGGTCGACTCTGGCTGCTCATGACGAGGCAGTCGTGGCTCTCGAGCTCACGCGGTCTGCGCGGAGTACCGCGCCGCTCGAGGTACTTCGGGCTCGCGAGCACTCGCATGCCGCCGCCCAGCGAGAGCTTCCGAGCGACGAGGCTGGAGTCCGGCAGCGAGCCGGCCCGGATCGCGACGTCGATATTGTCCTCGATGAGGTCCACGTGCCGGTCGCTGAGCACGATCTGGAGCCCGACGTCCGGGTGGCGACGCATGTACTCCGCAAACAATGGTGCCAGCGTGAACTGGCCGCCCTCGAACGTCGCACTGACGCGGAGGACTCCGGTGGGCCCGCCCTTGCGGCTCTCGAGCGCATGCTCGGCCTCGCGCATCGCATCGAGCGCCGGCGCGACACGCGCGTAGTAGGCGGCCCCCGCCTCGGTCAGCCGCAGCCGTCGCGTCGTCCGCTCGAGCAGTCGCTCGCCGAGCCGCTCCTCGAGCTGCGCGACGCGGAAGCTCACCGTCGACTTCGGCAGGCCGAGCTCGCGCGCCGCTGCCCGAAACGTCTTCGCCTGGACCACGCAGACGAAGACGTTCACCGCATTGAGATCGGCACGGGCATTGTCCAACCTGTTGGACAGAGTACTCAGGAGAACGCGGATAGTCCAAGCGCCGCCGAGCGGTCACCCTGTGGGCATGAGACGAACGATCCTCCTGACGGGCGCCACGGGCACCGTGTCCAGCTCTATCCTCGAATCGCTGAAGGCCGCGCCTTCGCCGGTGCACCTCCGCGCGCTCGCACGCAGCGAGGCCTCGGCGGCCAAGCTACGGGCGTCCGGGATCGACGTCGTTCTCGGCGATCTCGACGAGCCCGAGTCTCTGCCGCGCGCGTTCGACGGGGTCGACGACCTCTGGCTGCTTCATCCGCCCGGACCGCGAGCGCCGGAGAACAGCATGAATGCCGTGTGGGCCGCGCGCCGGAGCGGCGTGAAGCGCATCGTGCGCATGTCCGCGATCGGCGCCGCTCACGATGCGCCGACGCGCAACGGGCGCCTGCATGCGCTCTCGGACGCCGAGCTGCAAGCGTCCGGCATGCGCTGGACGATCCTCCGTCCCCACTTCTTCATGCAGAACCTGCTCGGCCTCGCGCCGGTCGTCGCGGCGCAGGGCGTGCTCCCCTTCCCGCTCGGAGATGGGAAACTCGGTCTCGTCGACGTTCGCGACATCGCCGACGTTGCCGCCGCGGTGCTGCTAGACGAGACGAGCCGGCACGACGGCAAGATCTACACGCCGACCGGCCCCGAGTCGGTCAGCATGAACGCCCTGGCCAAAGAGCTCGCCGGTCTTCTCGGGCGCTCGGTCCAGTACGTCCCGCTATCCGAGGAAGCTGCGCGTGAGGGCTTTCTGTCGGCAGGCTTCTCGCCCTGGCTTGCCGGAATGACGCTCGAGTACGGCGCAGCCTACGCCTCGGGCTGGGGAGACTTCACGACCACGGACGTTACGGACGTGACGGGTCACGACGCGCGGAGCTTCGCCACCTTCGCACGCGAGCAGTGGCCCCGCTGATATCGTGAGAACGTCCTCCTGACCCGCTGAGCCCGGGGGCTCCGCCAAACGCGCTGAGCGCCAGCCGCGCACGGACACGTTCAGTGTCCCGCTCCCGGCTGCTCGACCTGGCTCGTGCTCTGGACACCAAGGCTCTGCACCTCCTTGCCACAGCACGTGTCCCGGTGGGCCTTCGGCTCGCGCTCCGGGCACGGACACGGTTTCACGAACACGATCTCTGCCCCACACTCTTCGCATCGAAGCCGCTCCCCAGCTGCATGGCTCATGACGAACCTCCTCACCGAGCCGGCAATGCGCGGACGACGCCACTTGCGGCCAGCGCGGCCGAACCGGCTCCCTAACGTTCAGTCGCCGTCTGCTCGTCCTGCTCCAGGTCATGCAGACATGCCTCGTTTCGCCTCCGCGGGCTCTCACGGCTCCCTCCGAACCTTGCGGTCGTAGCTCTCCTGATGCTTCTGGATGACGTCGATATGTGCGAGCGTCCAGTCGTAGAGGACCCCGAACGGCTTCTGTAGCGACCGGCCGAGCGGTGTGAGCGCGTACTCGACGCCTGGCGGAGAACCATCGAGGACGCGCCGACGGACCATTCCGTTGCGCTCGAGCTTCCGCAGCGTCTGCGTGAGCACGCGCTGCGTGACGCCCTCCAGCCGTCGCTTGATGGCGTTGAAGCGGTGCGGCCCTGGCACGAGCACGGCGAGGACCATCATCGACCACTTGTCGCCAAGCTGGTCGAGAATGGTCCGGGTCGGGCAGTCGGCGCGGTAGATGACGGCGTCTTCGGTATCGTTGGGCATACTTGGGATGCTCAAGGTGCGTTCTTGCGCCTAGGTATGCAAGGGATACCTTGCTGCGCATGACGCGTTTCAAGGACAAGGTGGTGGTCATCACCGGCGGCAGTGACGGAATCGGGCTCGCGACGGCCAAGGCTTTCGCGGCCGAGGGAGCTACGGTCTACGTGACCGGCCGCAGGAAGGAGCGGCTCGACGCGGCGGTCGCCGAGATCGGTGGCGGCGCCATCGGCGTCCAGGGAGACGTCGGGAATCTCCCCGACCTCGATCGGCTCTTCGATCGGATCGAGCGCGAGCACGGCAGAGTCGACGTCGTGTTCGCGAACGCTGGGGTCTCCGAGTCCTTCGCGATCGACACGATCGACGAGGCACACTTCGACCGCGTATTCGGCGCGAACGTGAAGGGCATGGTTTTTACCGTGCAGAAGGCGCTCCCGCTCCTCGTGTCGGGAGGAGCAGTGGTCCTCGCGGGCTCGGGCAGCGGCAGCAAGGGCTTCGCCGGCCTGACGGTCTACAACGCGACCAAGGCGGCGATTCGCTCGCTCGCTCGGACCTGGACGACCGAGCTCAAGAGCCGAGGCATCCGCGTGAACGTGGTATCGCCGGGCGTCATCGACACGCCGGCAATCCATGCGTTCCTTCAGAATGCCCCGGAGATGGAGAACGTCCTGAAGCAGATGACCCCGCTCGGTCGAATCGGGGCGCCCGAGGAGGTTGCCAAGACCGTGCTCTTCCTCGCATCGAGCGAGAGCAGCTTCGTCGCTGGGGTCGAGCTCTTCGTGGACGGCGGCGTCATGGCCGTCTAGCCGGGCGTTCCCGCTTCACGGGCGGCGCCGCCGATTCTGGCGCTTTACCCGCCATTCGCCTCGGACAGCCATGCGCGAGCGGGTAGGGTCGTGGCATGAGCAGCACCCATCACTTTGCAGCGCACCTCGTGTGGACGGGCGCCTCGAATGGTCCCGTCCGAGACTACGAGAGCTACTCGCGAGAGTTCGAGGTCGAGATCGACGGCAAGCCTGCGCTGAAAGGGTCGGCCGCTCCGCCCTTTCGCGGGGTGCCTCGTCTCCACAATCCGGAAGACCTGCTCGTGGCATCACTGAGCTCCTGCCACTGTCTCTCCTACCTCGCGCTTTGCGCTCGCGCCGGGATCGTCGTCGAGGCGTACGAGGACGACACCAGCGGCACGATGGCCTTCGACCGCGCCGCCAAGGTGATGAGGTTCAAGGAGGTCGTTCTTCGTCCGAAGGTTCGGCTCGCTGCCGGTGCGGACGTCGACAAAGCACGCGCGCTCCATGACGACGCGCATCACGGGTGCTTCATCGCCAACTCGGTCAACTTTCCCGTCCGCAACGAACCCACGATCACCGTCGGCGACTGAACGACGCCTTTCCAAGGACGCTCGCTCGGTACGAGCCCGAGGTCGGGAGCGCTTGGAGCACATGCCGGCGTGGCCCGACGGGTCTCCGCTCGAACGCGCGCGCCAGCGCCTCCTCACGCTGAACGCGGCCCCCGCTATCACGGATGATGGGCCGGCTGCCCCTCCTCTGCAGCAGCCGTCGGGCGCTCCTCGTCCGCCCGCTCGCGCTCCCCGTCGCCGGGCGCCGCCTCCTTTTCGTCGCCACCCTCCGCCGGCTTCTTCGCACCGAGCTCGGCTGCCGGCTTGAAGATGAACTTCTGCACACCGATGTCGAGGTCGAGGAGCATACCGCCGTCGGCGAACACGTAGATCGACGAGGAGGCGCCGAAGCCCCTGGACTTCTGGCCCCCGGCCTTCACCAGCTCCACCGCCGCGTCGGCCGCGAACGCGAACTTCCCGCTCTTGAATCGCTTCAGCGAGCCCTCGTCGTGGAAGACGACCAGCTCGTGGAACGTCGTGCCGCCGACTTGGACACCGAGGGTCACCTCGACGATCGCCGCGTAGCCGATCACGTCGTCGTGCACGAACACCTCACCGATGCCGTAGGCACCCCCGAGCACGAGGGACGACCGGCCAATGTCCGGGACGACCGCGTAGCCGGCCGACTCCTCGATGACCTTCTTGGTCTCCGGGTGCTTCTGCTGCAGCTGCTTGAGCGCGGCGAGCACCTCGGCGTGCAGCACCGGGCGGAGCTTTGGATTCTTCTCGAGCGTGTGGAACGGCTTTACCTTCTCGCCCAGCGCCTCGACCGGCTGTTTCAGGGCGTCTACCATGCTGCGAAACTTGGACATGACTGCCTCCGACGCGCAGTCGGTGCATCGAGAGTGCCAGGACTGCCGCAGCGATAGGATGCCTTCGGATCCCGCTATCGAGCACGTCGGCGAGAGCGAGTGGACTCGAGCGCCGGGCGCCCATCGCAGACCCGCGTATCGTGCTGGGCATTCTCCGTCGAAGCACCAGCCGCCATCGGCTCGCGACCTCTCGACCTGAGCTCCGTGCGGACCTCAAGACCGCGCCAGACGCTTCAGGTACCACCTGCCGACGAGTCCGGCCGCGAGCACCGCCCCCGCGACGATCGCCGGCTTGCGGCGCGCAGTACGCGCGACGCCGCCGAGAAGCTCCTTGACGAGCTCTCCTTCCATCTCGCTCGCGGTCCGCTCGATGTCGTCCGCTGCACGTCGAACGATCTCCTCGAGAGCCGGAACACCTCCCTTGAGCTGGCTCGTCTCGTTCGCTACGCCGCCCGCGGCGTTGGTCATCGTCGTCATGGGGTGCTTCGGGGGCTCGGCGCCGATCTTCGCGGCCTCAGCGGCCGTGTTCGCAGACTCAGCGGCAGTTCTCGCAGGCTCAGCGGCGGTCTTCGCAGGCTCAGCGGCCACGCTTGCGGGTTTCTCGCTCGCGCGCCCCGCCTTCTCGCTCGCGCGCCCCGCCTTCTCGCTCGCGCGCCCCGCCTTCTCGCTCGCGCTCGTGACCGCATGCCCCGCCTTCTCGCTCGCGCGCGTGACCGCGTGCCCCGCCTGTTCGGCAACGCGCATCACACGGTCTTTGGCCCGCCCGGCTAGCCCAGCACGCCGCGACGGCGTCTCCGTCGACGGGGAGCGCCGTTCCTTGGTCGCTTGTGGATTCATCGCGTGCGTGTCCTTTCGCAGCTGTCGATTCATGCGAGTCGTGTGCCGCACTTGCGATCCACGCCCGCACTCGGAATGGCTCTCGCGCCAGCGTCGGTGACGCGCGTCGCTACCGGAGGCGTGCTGCTCAGGCTCGTTCCGCAACGCAGCATTCGCCTGTGTTTCCTCCGAGCGCGAGCGGCCCGGGTAGAGCAGGTCTGGCAGGAGTGGATGGTGAGGGTATGGCTCCGACGCTCGATGAATTCAAAGAGCGCGCGGAGCCGTTCGATCACGTGTGGACCGTGCTGGACGGAAGCTTTGCGCAGCTCAGCCATTTCGTGCGCGCGGCCCTACCTGTCATGGTGCTGCTCGACGCACGGACGATGGAGATTGCGCACTTGACGATCGGAGTCGGCTCCCCCGCGTCTATCGAGGAACAGGTCGCAAACATCCGTGCACGTCCACCCGCGTACTAACCACGCGAGACGTGATTGCGCGAACACCGTGGTCATTGCGGCAAAGGTAGAATGCACGGCGTCGGCGGAGACCTCACGGCCCTTCATCCCGGGACGTCGCGTCGCCTCCGCGCGGTCAATGCCGCGCGAACCATGGACACGCCGCTACGAGCTCTTTCGAGGGGGCAAGCCGGCACTCGACCCCGACCTCCACGCCGCTGACCTCGTAAGGCGCGCAGTCGCGGATCACGGCGAACGAGGCATCGTCCTTGGGATCTATCCTACGCGTGCAGTCCCCGAGCTGGACGACGTGCCAGACGTAGTGGTCCTTCTCCGAGTCCCACGCTCTGTCGATCTTCACCTTCACCCGCGTCCCAGGCACATAGCGCATGACGCAGCTCGAGAAGTCCGGACCGCTACGGATCGACTCCTCCTCGTCGCCGGGACAGGAGGCGTACGTGAACTCGACGTCGGTCGCTCGCGGCCTCCCCTTATCGTCTTTCGTGACGACGGTGACGCGGTCGAGGATGACCTCTGCCTCGTAGTGTTTGGCGCCGTGGCGGCCCTTGCAGGCCCCGATCGAGATGGTGAGGAGAATGAACGAAGCGATCTTCGCCGGAGTCATGGCAACCTCACACCAAGATCCCCAGCGCCATGACGCCGAAGGTGATCGGGATGGACGAGTATTTCGCCAGCCGGAAGATGGTATCCGTGTGCTTCTCGTGGAACATGAACCAGAGCCATGAGGAGAGCATGTGGAGGAAGAGGCACGCGTAGACGGCCACCATCAGCTTGTCCGCGCGGGTCAGGTACGCCGTCGCCGGAAGCGACTGGGTCAGCGCGAAGTGGAAGAAGACGGCCGCGGCGAGCATCGGCGTGGTCGACCCGGTGCGGATCTCGATCTTGTCGCGCGGGAACCAGAGCCCGGACAGGGAGATGACGACGATGACCAGCGCCGGCACGAAGACGGTGAAGATCGCGTTGGTGGCGTATCGCTTGATGCCGAGGGTCACCTTGTAGCGCGCATAGTACAGATCGTCGTTTTCGAACCGATCCGGGTAGTAGTGCTTGAGGATCTGCGCGCGGATGAAAATGTCGTCCCAGCCAGGGATCTCGAAGCCCGCGTCGACCGTCGTGCGTTCCGGGTCAGGGACGAGCTCCATGGCATCGGCGCCGTTCGAATCGTCTTCCAGCTCGATCGTCAGCTCCTGCGTGTCGAACGGATACAGCCGCAGATCCGGCGGCTCCGTGAACGCACCGGCGAACTTCCACATCTTGAAGGTCGGGTGATTGGCGAGCAGCTCGCGTGACTCGAGCTTGCCGTTCGTGGCCTGGAGCGTCACGTTCGGCATTGGCCGCTCGCTCGTGAGCGTGAGGTAGAAGTGCGCGATGAACGCCCCGGTCTTGATGTCGTAGCCTTCGATGCTCTCGAGCAGGAACCCCACCTTTACCTTCGTCTTCCCGTGCTCGGGGTTGGCGAACGGGGATCGAAACTCGCCCTTCTCGTGGCTCGGGACGCCGCCGTCCGGACCGACCTTGGCGCTCCGCACGTGCGCCTCGGTCTCGTCGTCGGCGGCGTGCTGTGCGGGCTCGACCGCGAGCTGCGCGGCGGGCGCCACGGCGCCGGCATCCGCAGGCGGCTCGGCTGGGGGAGCCTGCGCCTTTCGTGCTGCAATCGCGAGACGAGCGGGCCCACGAGGGCCGCCGTGCGACGAGCGAGCGAACACCTTCTCGCTGAACGCGAACAGGACGATGGCGACGATGACGATGAAGGAGACGGCTGTTGTGACCCGGACGGGTCCCCACCGCATGAGCATCGCGGCGAACGCTATCGGAGTGGACGGGGAGGCCCAAGTTCTCGGCGCTCGCGCGTCGAGGTCGGCGCTCGCGCCGTCTCCGCACCATGGGCCCGCCCGTCGCCGACCTGCATCGCAGCGCTCGACATCCGCAGGCCCTGGCGGAGATCACGTCTTGGCTGGTACGCCCGGGGCAGCGATCCCGAACGCGACACCGTGGGGATCGCTTGCGACGATCACCTTGTCGCCGCCGGGGACCTCCATCGGTCCCGCGTGGATCTTGCCGCCGGCCTTCTTCACCTTTTCCACCGCGACGTCTATGTCGGGCGTCCGAAAGTAGAATTGCCAGCCGCTCGGCCCGTTCGGCGTCCGAGGCATCGTCGCGCCGATCGTGGTGTCGGCGGCGGCGACGAAGACGTAGTCACCGGCCGGGCCCATCGACATCTTGTCCGGGTATTTCCACCCGAACACCTGCTCGTAGAACGCATGGGCCGCGGCCTGGTCGGGCGTGGCGAGCTCGTGCCAGTTGCACTTGCCCATTCCATGGCGCTCGAACGCGGCGCTCGCGGAGTCGACCGACCCGCGCATGATGTAGAGCGGGATCCCTTGCGGATCGTTGATCATCGCGACCCGGCCGACGTCCGGGATGTCGAACGGCGCCATCAGGATCGTGCCCCCTGCGGCTTCGACCTTCTTCGCGGTTGCATCGACGTCCTCGACACCGATGTAGAAGAGCCATGTCGGCTTCGCGCCACCCGCGCGCATGGACTCGTTCAGCGGCATCAGTCCGCCGACGAAGCCGCTGCCGGTGTCGATCGTCCGGTAGCCCTTGTCGTCCCCGGGCTGGGGCGGGTGCACCTTCCACCCGACGACGTCTTCGTAGAAGGCCTTCGACGCCTCCGCGTCATCGGACAAGAGCTCGTACCAGATCGGAGCTCCTTCGGGGTTCCGCATGCGCGGAGTTTCGCTCCAGAGAGCGACGGACGCAATGGTCAGCGGGCAGAGCGCCGCGCAGGGCTGGCTTGATCCCTGCCAGCGCTGCTCTTCGAGCGCGAGCCGACGGTCGTCGAGTGAGTGGGGGAACACACAACCGCTGTCGCCGCCGCATCCGTTCTTCGAGGCGGCGTACCTGCCGCTCCTCCGGCGCATGGGGGCGAACGTCACGTCGGAGCTCGTGCGCGCGGGCTTCTACCCCGCGGGCGTGCGTGTCGCCTCGCACGGCTCGGACGTCACTCACAACCAGCGACGTCGGTGCATCTTCCACGCGAGGAGCACGCAGCCGACCGCGGCGGCGGCGAGGATGACGAGGCACGCGAACCTCGAGCTCTGGCCGGGCAGCGGGACGTTCATCCCATAGAGGCTGGCGAGGAACACCGGCCACGTGAGGATCACCGCGATCGACGCCAGCAGCTTCATCGCGTCGTTCACGTCGTTCGCGATGATCGAGGAGAACGCCGACATCATCTGGCCGAGGCCGTGGCTCGAGAGGCGCGCCACCTCGAGGGCCTGACGCAGCTCGACCCGGGCGTCCGCGAGCCACTCCTCGTCCTCGCCGCCCGACGCCATGTGCGGCTCTCTCTGGAGCTGCTCGAGCATCCCGACCATCTCGTCGAGCGCCACGGTGAAGTGCAAGAGCGTCTTCTGGTGCCGGAGCAGCGCCACGACCTCGCGATTCGCGAGCGATCCCTCGAGCCGTGCCTCGATCTGTTCCACCGTCTCGTCGATTTGCTGGAGCTGATCGAGGAAGTCGGTCGCGACGAGCTCGAGCACGGCCGCGATGACGCGGCGTGGAGTCGTATCGCCGCTCCCGACCGCTGCCTCGATCCTGTGCGACAGCTCGCCGTTGGTCGCGATGACGACAACCCCGCGCTCACGGCCGAAGAGCATCGCGAGCGGGACCGTTCGTGCGGGATGCCGCATCGTGGGCGGGCGCCGCGCGAGGCGCAGCACGACGAGCGTGTCGTCGCCCCGCACGCGAACGCGCGACCGCTCGCGCGGATCGACGGCATCGAGCAGATCGTCACGACGAAAGCCCTTCGCCTCGAGCGCGCGCAGCTCGTCTTCCGAGGGCGCGACGGAGACGATCCACTGCATGGGTTGCCGGCAGCCGGAGCTGCAATCGCAGTGCCTGCGCGTGTCGAAGCGCTCCAGGTCCGGTGGTGCGGGCCCCTTTGCGAGCGACGTTCCCGAGACCGTGAATCAGGAAAGTCACTCGGCTGGAGCGAACCGCTGTGGATGAGGAGCGTGCACGTGCAAATCCGACGCCGTCTCGTCGATCCCGAGCACCTCGGCAGCAGCGACGAGCGGGCACACCCGGAAGATGCCGGACCCGGCGGTGACGAGCGCCCACCCGGCGAGCAGCGGAGCGCCAACAGCGACGAGCAACAACCCGAGAGCGGCCAGCAGCGCGCCGACCACCGCCGTGACGCGAGGCCCTGCCGCCAGCACGAGCCCTGCTCCGACGAACATCGCAACGACGCTGCCGAACCACGAGACGGATTGCGTCGTCGCGATCGCGGCCGGGGTCATCCCTTCGCCGCGCGTCAGCTCGAGCACGAGGAAGGAGCGGATCCCGTAGCAGGCGAGTCGCTCCGCGCCAGTAGCCGCAAGGAGCAGCGCGAGGGCGAGGACTCCTCGGAGGCTCATCTGCACAGCATGGCAGACCGCTTCCGTTCGTGGAAGGCGAGTAGGATAAGCAACCGCAGGTGTTCGGCCGAAGACCCGGGAAAGTGGACATATTCAACGAACCACGAATTCGAACCACCGCGAGATAGCGGACTCCTGAACAAGCGGCTGGGGCTCTTCGGGATGGCGATCCCGTATGCCCTCTGTCACTCGCCGTTCGAGATCGATCCCATCAGCTCGTCGTGTGCCGAGTCGCGCACGGCATCGTGAACCTGCCTGCGCTCGGCATCCGTCTCGTGCTCACGATTGCGCCCGGCGCTGAGCGCTACGGCTCCGCGCCGGCATCGCCGTCGCGGACGCGCCCTTCGAGGCTCCGGAGCTTCTCGCGGATCGCCGATCCCTGGCTCGTGAGGAACAGTGAGGAACAGGAAGAGGACGTCCTCCTCGGGATTCATCTGCTGTCCGACGGCCTTCAGGACGTGGCCGAGATTGAGCTTCGTGGCTGTCGCCTCCCCGCCGCGCATGCCTCCGGCGATCTTCGGCGATCGCCTGGGACGGCACCGCCTCGTCCGGAAAGAGCTCGGCGTACGTGTCGGCGGCCCACGTCGAGACGAACAGGTCGCCGCCGCCCTCGATCGTCTCCCGGAGATGGATCCGTGCCTCCCGCGCACGTCCGTCCTTGTGGGCGATCGCGCCGAGGTAGAACGAGATGATCCGCGCGGCGGGAGCACCTCCCCCGGCTCCGTCGCGGGCGAGAGCCTCGACGTCTCGACGCGCGGAGCGCAGCGTCGGGGTCCCCGAGCTCGCGCCGTAGCCGCGATAAGTCCATGACCGCGAACGCGGCGCCGGTTCAGCGTCGCCTTGGGGTGGACTTCCGCCGCAAGTACGTGCAGAGGTCAGCGATGGAGCAGCAGCCCCCTCCGCCGCCGATGTATCCGCCAACGGGTCACCCGCAGATCCATCACTCCCCCATGGGGCATCCTCCGATGGGCTATCCGCCGGCGATGGCACTCCCTCCGCCTCCTGCAGCGAATGCCTCGAAGGACGAGCCGGAGAAGAAGGGTTGGATGAACTGGGAGCTGTTCATCGACAAGACGGTGGACTTCGTCCTGATCTTCGTCGGCCTCTACGCCGCGGTCGCCCTCCAGCGCTATCAGGACGACCAGAAGGAGAAGGAGGAGTACGTCACGCTCCTCAACGACTTCAAGCACGAGCTCGAGGCGAACCGCGCGCAGCACGCGACGATCGAGAAGGACCTCGGGCCGGCCGACCAGCAAGACGCAGGCGTCGTCCTCGGCCCGATGGAGGCGACGTTCCGCCGCTTCATCAAGGAGCTCGATGCCGACGAGGATCTCGTGCACTGCCTGCACCGCGACTTCGGTAAGGCCGGCGCGAAGGGCGGCAAGGCGAAGGCTCCGGACCCGAGGTGCAGGGCGCTCTATGTCGAGTTCGAGAAGACCGCGGCCGACCACGCGAGCGGCAAGAGCTCCTCGTTCGGGTTCGAGCCGGCGACGCTCTCGCCGTTCTACCGCTACGAGGTCTGGCAGCTCTACCTCGCGAACAGCGCCAAGATCTTCAAGAACAAGGAGCTCGCCGTGAAGCTCGGTGAGGTCTACAACAACATGCACGTCATCGAGAAGCAGGTCGCCGACATCGAGGTAACCTACAACGATGCGTTCATGCGCCAGGTCGGGCGGGCTGCAGCCACCGACGCGGAGCTCGCCGAGGTCATCCAGGACGAGGAGGCCGATCACGCGCTCTCCGCTCAGGATCTCGCGCTGCTCCTGCACATCGCCGAGTCGATGAAGGAGGAGCGCTTCGGTGCCCTCGAGGCGAAGAGCGTCCTCGAGCTCAAGGTGCGTCGGCTGAAGCGCACCGTGCAGGACACGAACAAGGAGATCGACGCGCTCGTCACGCAGGTCGAGACCGAGGTGAAGAAGGTCTCCAAGAAGTAGCGGAGGCGTCATGCGTATGGGCCTCCTCTCGGTCGATCCGACCACCAAGGCGCGCAGCAACCGCGAGGACGGGCGCGCCTTCTCCGAGATCGCCAAGGCGCGGAATATCCGGGCGACGCTGTCGGCCAAGTACACAGGCGTCTTCGTCCGCTGAGCTGCAGTGAGCGGCCGCTGCGCTCCAGCCGCGATCGGCTCGCCGCGCGCGCTCGCACGATGCGATACTCCCGCGTCAGGAGCATGCTGCGGCAGCCGACGAGTGGACGGAAGCGATGCTGAGCCGCGCTCGCGTCGCCGCGGCGTTCTCGCTGCGCACGAACCTCCAGACGTTGTTCGTTCCGCGGCCGGGTGCGGTCCGCGCCATCACCGGCCTTCGAGCGCTCAGCATGTTCTGGGTGCTGGTGCAGCACCTCCATCAGGGGCTGCGCCCGCTCGGCGCGACACCATCCGGCGCGATGTTCCTGGCGCACCCGTTCCTCAGCCTCGGCTGGGCAGGCAATCTCGGGATCGAGATGTTCTTCGTCATCAGCGGCTACCTGGTCACAGGGATGCTGATGCGCGAGCGAGCCACGAACGGCACGATCCAGATGCGCCTCTACTACGTCCGGCGCGCCCTCCGGATCCTCCCGGCCTACCTCGTCGCGATCGCGCTCTACCTCGCGCTGCCGAGCACGGTGAACAAGGAGACCGCCTGGACGAACATCCTCTTCGTGAACAACCTCGTCCCGTTCACGAAACAGTTCATGGCGCACTGCTGGTCGCTGGCCATCGAGGAGCAGTTCTTTCTCGTCGCGCCGCTCTTCGTCCTCCTCCTCTACCGCGCGCCGCGCCCGCTCCGTACGCCGGTCCTCGTCCTCACCATCGTCACTGCGTGCGCGATCGCGGTCGCGGTCGTGCTCGGGCAGGACCTCGAGCTCTCGCTCCGGTTTCCGAGCCACCAGCGGCTGTTCGCTTACATGGATGCATTCTACACCAAGCCGCATACCCGCTACGGCTCGCTCGCGATCGGCGCGCTCGTGGCGAAGCTCGAGGACGACGGCGCGTGCCGCGACGTCCTCGCGCGCCGGACGTGGCTCGCGCCGCTGCTCGTCGGGTTCGGCCTCGCCTGCATGGCCTACGCGATACGCGTCTTCCCCGAGGGCCGGGGGCCGGCGGGAGAGAAGCTCCTCTTCGGGTCCTTCGCGCTCGCACTCGACGGCTACGTCTTCGCCGCGGGCATCGGGATGCTCCTCCTCGTCAGCCGGACCCGCCACTGGCTCGGGAGGGTGCTCGAAGCCGTGCTTGGCGCCCGCGTCCTGCACGTCTTCGCGCAGCTCTCGTTCGCGATGTACCTGCTCCACCCGGTCTGCATCACGCCCCTCTACGGATGGCTAGGCTTCGACCTGGAGCGCCCCTGGTCCTCGTACGCCCGCCTCGTCGCTTGCGGCGTCGTCGTCTCGAGCGCGGCGGGGGCCGTGCTCTACCTGGCCGTCGAGCTCCCGCTCATGCGCTTACGCCCGCGTCCGTCGCGACCGGCTCTCATTCCGTAGGCGCGGGGGCGAAGCAGTCGGCGAGGGCGCTGCTCAGCGTCACGCCCGTGCCGGGGAGTGGGCGCTCGAGCAGCGGCGTGCCCGTGTCGACCGGAGCGAGCGCCTGCGTGAGATCCGCCAGGGTCCCCGTCACGGGGACGTCACACATGGCGCCGTTCAGCACTGCGAAGATGCCCTCCCGTGCGTTGTAGCCGATCTGGTTCGCAGCGATCGTCCACGTGCAGGACCCGAGCTGGCCGTCGCTGACGCGCTCACTGCAGTTGAAGCGGAGGGACGCTCGGTGGGGCCATTCGCCGTCGCACCGGGTCCCCGCGCAGGTCTGGGTGAACGCCTTCTCCAGGCCCTCGGTCATCGCGTCGTACGCCTCCCGGGTCTCGCCCTCGACCGTGTCGAGCACGCTCACGTAGTCGGGCCCGTCGATCACCTCCGGCGGCGGGACGTAGGAGATCGGGTCGACCAGACAATCCCCGAGCTGCTCGTAGAGCGTCCCCTCGAGCCCAGGGAGCACGCTCGTGATCGGGTCGTCGGCGAACGCTTTCACCAGGTCCTTCGCTCTCCCCGACGGCTTCATGCGACACTCGAAGGCCGCGACCGAGCTCCTGGCGGAGCCGGTGGAGCCGAAGACCCAGTCCTTGCTGCCCGCGAAGGTCCAGATGCATTCCTGGATCTTGCCGAGCTTCGGCGAGACCGCGCACGTGAAGGTCAGCGAGCGCAGGTTCGGGAACTCGCCGGTGCAGTAGCGGTCACCGCAGACCTGGTCGAACGACTGCCGCAGCTTGGCCGTCATCACCGTCCACCGCGTGCGGTCTTCGCCCCGGAGGAAGTCCGTGATCTCGACGGACCGCGCTCCCAGATTCGCGACGTCCTCGTCCGTATCGGCTTCGTCCGGGGCCCCGGCACAAGCGGCGAGAGACACGGCTGGCCCCACGAGGCACAGCGCCTTGAACGATGTACGGACACTCATGACATCGGCCCCAGCGAGCCCCATGCCAGCGCTCATTGGCTCTAAGACATCGAAATCCGTTGAAGAGAGGCCTCCGAGGACACGTGTCAGACATACGTCGTCTTGGTCCCGCCGTGATCCAGCCCCCGCCGAGGGACAGCGTCCTCGCTCCGCTCGTCTGCGACGAGAAAGAGAGACGTCACGAGAGCGGATGCTGCCGGACGTGCTCGAGCAGCACCTCGCGGAACAGTGACACGCGGCGCGGCACGAGCTTCTGCGAGGGCTGCACCAGGAATACCCCGCCGCTCGTGACGGTGTGGCTCGGGAGGACGCGGACGAGCCGGGCCGCCACGACGTCCTCGGCGGCGAGATACGTGGGCAGGAGCGCGATGCCTGCCCCGGCGCGCACGAGCTCGCGTGCGAAGAGCTTGTCGTCACACGTCGTTCTAGCGGGTCTGAGCGTACCCGGCAGGCCGACGAGATCGTGGCCGGCGAGATCGTCCTGCCTCGTCGGCGTCCCTCGGCGCGCGAGGTACGCAGGCGTCGCGTAGAGCTGGAAACGCACGGTGCCGATGCGGCGTGCGACGAGCGACGAGCTCTGAAGTGTTTTGGCTGCAGACCGGATCGCGAGATCGAAGCGATCTTTGACGAGGTCGACGACAGCCCCGCCCAGATGCACGTCGACCCGCACTCCATCGTGGCGCGCGGTGAAGCGCGCGACGGCGGCGGCGACGAGCGTCGTCCCGAGCTCCACCGTCGTCGTGATGCGTAACGTGCCCGACGGCTCCTCGAGCGCGTCCGGTAGCTCGGCGAGCGACCGTTCGAGCGACGCCAGCGATGGCGCGATCCGCT
>Ga0233377_1000562_pt1 | contig 16394 bp, 12 predicted proteins | sample ElkDunMinimDraft_6_FD_191540 | JGI IMG/M metagenome (GOLD analysis project Ga0233377, IMG submission 191540) | Fecal eukaryotic communites from dung pellets of Tule Elk in California, USA - Elk Dung E36 | ecosystem: Host-associated > Mammals > Digestive system > Large intestine > Fecal | place...
TTAGCACAAGATTCTGCACGTCAATTTTTTGCACATGCAAGCACACCTGGAACTTATTGGCTAGACGATTATGCGTATCACAATTACCGTTTCGCAAAAGACCCTTGGTCGATTGGTGTTATGACATTTGATGGTATCAATGAAAAAGGACGTCCATATCAAATAGGAACTTCATTGCGTGGAGTTGCAGATTATCTAACATCTAAACCGATCAACTTGAATGCAAATGCGCCAGCGGACAGTATATACCTTACATTTTTATACCAAGCAAAAGGATTAGGTGAAACACCAGAATCAAACGATTCGTTGATTTTAGAGTTTTACGACAAAGCGACAAACAAATGGTATTATCAATGGAGCGTTAAAGGTAGCACTATGAACAATTTCAAGGTTGTTAACATTCCGGTAAAAGACCCAATCTACTACAATGATGCATTTCAATTTCGATTCAAAAATTTCGGAGATTTATCGGGAGCATTGGATCATTTTCATTTAGACTATGTCAACCTAAGAAGCTTCTCCGGATATCAAGACACATTGATTGAAGACTTCGCACTTGTTTATCCAACTGTTACTTTATTGAAAGATTTCACTTCTATTCCTTGGGATCACTATAAAGCAAATCCTGTTGGAAAAATGTCGTCTGAAGTACCACTTACCGTTCGCAATAGCTATTTAAATGGAGGTGCAAATATTACATCTGCAGGAGGTGGACGAATGGAGATCAGCTACAACAATACATTGGAGGGAACCGTAAATTTAAACGGACAAGCTATCGTAAATTTCGATCCTTCAACACAACCAATCCCAGATTATCAGCCACGAACAACTTATCATTCGACACACGATGTTGCTGCAAATTACCAATTTGACCATACAAAAGCAGGTACGCAACAACTTTTCACTGTAAAGACAATCGTTTCAGTTCCAGTTGGATCAAACTATTTACCAAATGATACAACATACTCAGAGCAAATTTTCAGTAATTACTACTCCTATGATGATGGTAGTGCCGAATTAGCGTTTGGAACTACAGGTGCTCAATCACGCCTAGCAATCAAGTACACAAGTTATGAACCAGATTCTATCATTGGTGCCTACATTCATTTCGTTCCGACTGTTAATGATGTAACAAATAAGTTGTTTCAATTAACGATTTGGAATGACAATGGTGGTGTTCCAGGATCTATAATCTACCAAGATAACAGTTTAAATTTGCGTCAACCAAGCTATGGGTATGGAAGAAATGCTTTTATGAAATTGATGACGGACGACACAACCAAAGTTCCAGTTACAGGAACGTTCTATATCGGTTGGAGACAAATTGACCCAATAAATTTAGGCGTAGGTTTAGACCAAAACACGGATCAAAGTGATAAGATTTATTTTAGTTTAGATAATGGAGCAACATGGGAGCAACCAAACATTGAGGGTTCTGTAATGATTCGACCAATTTTCTCAACTTCTTTAGATCCAGAATTAGGAATTGAGCAAATAGTAATTGAAAAGCCAATTATCACAATTTTCCCAAATCCATCAAATGGAGTTTTTAATGTGCAATCCTCAAATGGTAACATAGGAACTATAAGCGTCTATTCGATGATGGGTCAATTAATACTACAAACTACAGAATCTTCGTTTGATTTAAACAATCATCCAGAAGGAATGTATCTTATCAAAACAACTTCTGATTTATCCAAAACATATAAAGTCGTAAAAACCCAATGAAAGAAGATCTAGAAGAAATAGACAATAACGTTTCGGAAGAACAAGAAGATGAATTATATGAACACCATAGAGTAAAAGTAGATCCAGGAACAGTGATGATCCGTATCGATAAATACTTAATGGATCGTCTGCCAAATACATCAAGAAATCGCATTCAAAATTCCGCAAAAAATGGATTTATCATTGTAAACGGAACAAAAGTAAAGCAGAATTATAGAGTTAAACCAAATGATGAAATATCGTTGGTTCTACCATTCCCAGTACAAGAAGTTGATTTAGTACCTGAGGACATTCCATTAGATATTCATTATGAAGATGAGGAATTATTAGTTGTCAACAAGCCCGACAACATGGTAGTTCACCCAGGATTAGGCAACTACCGTGGCACTTTGGTAAATGCATTGGTCTATCACATCGATAACTTACCTTATCGAACACAAGATTATTACGGTCGACCAGGATTGGTACACCGATTAGATAAACACACTACTGGCTTAGTAGTAGTAGCTAAAACTGAATATGCCTTAACCCATTTGGCCAAACAATTCTTTGATCGAACAACAGAGCGCAGGTATTGGGCATTGGTTTGGGGAGATGTCAAAGAAGACGGAACAGTTACTGGTCACATCGGAAGATCATTGAAAAACAGAAAAGTGTTTATGGTTTACCCAGAAGGCGATCATGGAAAACACGCTGTTACGCACTATAAAGTCCTTGAACGTTTTGGTTTAGCAACTTTGGTTGAATGTAAATTGGAAACAGGTCGCACACACCAAATTCGTGTACACATGAAGCACATTGGTCATACTTTATTTAATGACTTAGAATATGGAGGTGATATTATTCTTCGTGGTACAACACATAGCAAGTACAAAACATTTATTGAAAATTGTTTTGGAATGATAACAGGACAAGCATTACACGCAAAAACATTAGGATTTGAGCATCCAAAAACTAAAGAATACATGCGTTTTGACTCAGAACTACCAGAGGGATTTGAAAAAATGCTTGATAAATGGAGAAGTTACACAAAGAACAGTGATTCGTTTTTAGAAGACTAATTCATTTTACTAGTTAACATAAAGTTGTAGGTGAAACATTGATTAAACCGTATGAATAATTGACTGTAATTAAACCTATTTTTTCACCATTTTTATCTATCTTTGGTATTCTAAATTTACGTCTCAAATGAAAAAGAGCTTTATATTTTCTCTTATAGCAGTAGGAATAGTTCTTCTGTCTTCTTGTAAAGACAAGTTGAATCTTATTGGCGATGCTAAAGAATCTGCTGTTGTCATTGGAATTCTTGACAAATCTAATTCAACACATTACGTTAAAATTACGCGTTCTTTTATCGGAGATGGTGTAACAAGTGCTATTGATATTGCAAAAATTTCGGATTCATCTTACTTTCAGAATATCGATGTAAAGGTTGAAGAACTTGTATCAGGTTCTATTACTCGTACTTTTAATTTAGTTGACACGATGATCAATGAGAAAAACACAAATGGTGTGTTTTATGCTCCAGATCAAAAGGTATATGTTTTCTACACAACTGAATCAAATCCTTTAAGAACAGATGCAACATACCGTTTGAAGGCAACTATCGACGGAGGCAGAATGGTCATTACTGGTGAAACTAAATTAGTGGATGGTGTAACTGCTGGATCTTGGTCAGCTCCAAATTCGGCTTTTAAATTCACATCAAGTGGTAATACATTAGGTGAATATGCGAATCAATCAATTGCATACTCATCAGTTGGAAATTCTTACAAGTTAAATTGTAAAACCTTCTTCGAATACATTGAATATACTACAGGTATGGCTGATTCAACAATTGGTTCTATTGGTTTTGATTTAGGAGAATACAGCACAAATCCATCTTCTTCACAACAATTTGTATTGAATGGCAGCACATTTTATCAAACAATTAAAGATAAAATCCCTGTTTCAAATAGCATAGAGAAACGTGTATTCTATCGTTTTAAACTTGTAGCAACAGGTGCATCAAGAGAATTAGCTAATTATATTGAAATCAATAAACCATCAACTTCATTAGCTCAAACAAAACCAACTTTCACGAATCTTAAAATCACTGAAGGATTTACCGTATTGGGGATTTTTGCTTCTCGACAAACGAATGTTGTTTACAAAAATGCAGTTGGACCAACAGCATTTGTTCAAGCATTGGATAAAAAATCGCGAAGAGAATTATGTGTTGGACCAACAACTGGAGCTTTGAGCTTTTGTTCAAATCACACGGGTGACGGAACAGAAACTTGGCATTGTAACTAATCCTTACAACAAAAATTTCTTATTCTTTTTATGGAAGAACGTAAAACATTATTTGTTGATGTAATATTACCTCTTCCCGTACATCAAGAATTTACTTATAGGGTGCCTTTTGAAATGAATGACCTCATTTTGGAAGGCATTCGTGTTGTTGTACCATTTGGAAAATCCAAGTACTATACAGCAATCGTAACAAAAGTCCACGAAAAAGTACCAGCTGAATATGTTGCAAAATACGTAGAATACATCTTGGATGAGAAGCCAATCATCACTGGTAAACAATATACGTTTTGGAAATGGATTGCTAAATACTACATGGCTCCGATTGGTGATGTGTTAAATGCAGCACTTCCAGCAAATTTCAAATTGGCTTCTGAAACAATTCTTATGCTACATCCCGATTTTGATGTCCATGAAGAATTACAAGGAAATGAAAAGGTATTAGTTGACTCGCTGGTAATCAGAGAGCAATTAACATTGAAAGACCTATCTGATATCTTAAATGTTAAAAATGTCCACCCGATTGTAAAAAAATTGATTGACAAAAATGTCATCATTACACAAGAGGCACTCAATCAAAAGTTTTCACCTAAAAAAGAAAGTTTTGTATGCATAAATCCCATCTTTTCTCAAGATGAATTGTCGGATGTGATGCAAGCGCTAGAAATCAATAAATCGAAAGCGAAGCAATTGGATGCATTGCTTACACTAATGAAATTAAAAATTGATTTAGGTGAAGAGTATGTACCAAAGAAGATGTTACTCGAGGCAGATGTTTCAGTTTCAGCTTTAAACACTTTAGAGAAAAACGGATATATTCTAATCGAAAAGCTAGAAGTTAGTCGTCTAAAGATTACTGATCGAGAAGAAATGGAAATAAAAGCACTTTCTGAGCCACAGGAAGTCGCTTATCAACAGATACTAAATTCTTTTGAAACTCATTTTACAACCCTATTGTTTGGTGTAACAGGTTCTGGTAAAACAGAAATCTACATGAAGTTGATAAAAGAACAGTTGGATCAAGGTAAGCAAGTACTTTTCTTATTACCCGAAATCGCTTTAACAACACAACTAATTCAACGTTTATCCATCTATTTTGGTGACCTAATAGGTGTATACCATTCTAAATTCAACCAAAATGAAAGGGTTGAAATCTGGAACAACGTATTGGCAAACAATCCTACAAAATTTAGACTAATTGTAGGTGCACGTTCATCTGTTTTTCTTCCATTTAAAAATCTTGGTTTAATTATCGTGGATGAAGAACATGAAAGTAGCTTCAAACAATATGATCCTTCTCCACGCTATAATGCCAGAGACGCCTCTTTAGTATTAGCAAAATTACACGACGCAAAAGTACTTCTTGGATCGGCAACTCCAGCAATGGAAACTTTTTACAATGCCAAAGAGGGTAAATATGGTTTTGTGGAACTAAAAACACGTTACAGCGGCGTTCCTTTACCAGAAATTCTTTGTGCCGATATGCGCAAAGCACGTATACAAAAAAGCATGCAATCTGATTTTTCAACCTTCTTAATCGATGAAATCAGAAATACTTTGAATAATAAAAAGCAAGTCATCTTGTTTCAAAACAGACGTGGGTATACTCCTTTATGGATGTGCGAAATTTGTAATTGGACGCCCCGTTGTCAAAATTGTGATGTGACTTTAACTTACCACAAACATACAAACACATTAAAGTGTCATTACTGTAGTTATATACAACCTCCAGTTGGAACATGCAAAGCTTGTGGAAGCACACGTATTAAAATGTTGGGATTTGGAACAGAAAAAATCGAAGATGATTTAGCATTAATCTTTCCTGAGGCAACCATCCAAAGGCTAGATCTCGATACGACAAGAAATAAGAATGCATACGAAAATATCCTCAATGATTTTGGTGATCACAAAATCGATATTTTAATTGGTACTCAAATGGTATCAAAGGGATTAGATTTTAAAGATGTGCAACTAGTTGGAATCTTAGATGCAGACTTGATGCTTAACAGATCTGATTTCAGAGCATTTGAACGCAGTTTCCAATTGATGACACAGGTTTCTGGTCGCGCTGGTCGAGATCAAGAACGTGGTAAAGTAATTATCCAAACAGGAGATATAGACCATTGGGTAATTCAAAAGGTTAACCAGCACAACTATGTTGATTTCTACAATTCAGAAATTATCGAACGAAAGAATTTCTTTTATCCGCCTTTTTACAAAATCATCAACCTAACTTTGAAACACAGAGATGAAAATATGGTAAATAAGGGGGCTAATTCACTTACATCTGCCTTGAGAGCAGTTTTTAAGGAAAGAGTGTTAGGTCCAGAATTTCCGCCAATCAGAAGAATTCAAAATCAATTTATGAAAGAAATTAAATTGAAAATTGAAAAGAATGCTCCTGATACACCGATTAAAGATAAAATTAGAGAACTATTAGACCAATTCTATAGTCAACCCGAACACAAAAGCATTCGAGTTGTTATAGATGTTGACCCGGCCTAATTAGCCTAGATAATTTTTCAATACTTTACTTCTTGACGTATGTCTTAAACGACGAATCGCTTTTTCCTTAATTTGTCGAACACGTTCACGCGTCAAATCAAAACGCTCACCGATTTCCTCCAAAGTTAAAGGTGATTTACCATTTAATCCGTAATACATACGTACCACTTCACCTTCTCTAGAAGTTAAGGTTGATAAAGAACGTTCAATATCTTTTCTCAGAGATTCAACTGCTAAACCATCTTCAGGAGCAGGCAAAGAATCATTCGTTAATACATCATATAAACTAGATGAACTTTCATCTCCTTCCACTAATTGTGCATCCATAGAAACATGGCGACCTGCGTTCGATAAAGATTGACGTATATCATTGACACTACATTCCAAAAATTCAGCTAACTCCTCTGCAGTTGGTGGCCGTTCATATCTTTGTTCCAATTCAGAAAAAGCACGATTAATACGATTGATTGTACCAATCTTATTTAAAGGCAGTCGAACAATACGCGCTTGCTCTGCTAACGCTTGCAAAATAGATTGTCGAATCCACCAAACGGCATAAGATATAAATTTAAAACCACGGGTTTCATCAAAACGTTCAGCAGCTTTTATCAAGCCCATATTACCTTCGTTAATTAAATCTGGAAGTGATAATCCTTGGTTTTGATACTGCTTGGAAACAGAAACGACAAACCTTAAATTGGCTTTTGTTAAACGTTCCAATGCTGCGCGATCACCTTCGCGAATTCGTTTAGCTAACATTACTTCTTCATCGGCAGTTACTAAATCAACTCGTCCGATTTCTTGCAAGTATTTGTCAAGGGAAGCGGTTTCCCTATTCGTTACTTGCTTTGCGATTTTTAGTTGTCTCATGGTATCAGATTTAAATAATCCTACTCAACCTATCTCAGTAAATAGTATGATTAAAATAATCATTTATTTAATAATCAAACAATTAATTCAAAAAAAAATTTCTTTTTTATCATTTTTTATCATAAAGTGCTGAATGAAATTTTAGGATGACACTTAGTGTAATCGGCATTAAGCAAAATTTAAATCTTCAAGATGATTTCTATCAAAAACACATTACACTTCCATTACAATCAATAAATTTCCAAAATTCCAACCACAGCAATTAAAATAGTTTTAAATTCGAAGGGTGAACACAATCGGCGACAAAATAAGAATAGCAAAGCATCTAACTATTGGTAGAATTTGGAATGGCATTAAATTATATGCATCTTTTCAATCTTCCCGTTTGTTAAAAACGCCAATTCAATGGGGAATGCCTCTAAGCTTAAGCATAGAACCGACCACAGCATGCAATTTAGGTTGCCCTGAATGCCCAAGTGGATTAAAACAATTCTCTAGGCCTACTGGTAAATTAAAAACGGATGTACATCAAAGGATGTTAGAACAAGTTTCAAAAAACGTGTTTTATATCAATTATTACTTTCAAGGGGAACCATTTTTGCATCCACAATTTTTAGATCTGATAAAGGATGCAAAGACAAAAAAGATTTATACGGCAACTTCGACAAACGCGCATTTTATCGACCAAAAAAAGGCCGAGGAAATAGTAAAATCAGGATTAGATCGTTTGATAATATCCATTGATGGCTTAACACAACAAACATACGAAAGCTATCGTGTACACGGAAAACTAGACAAGGTTTTAGCAGGTACGAAGCATATTGTAGCTGCTAAAAAGCGATTAAATTCACAAACTCCCCACTTGATCTTTCAATTTTTAGCTGTTAAAGCAAATGAACATGAAATTGAAGAGGTAAAACTATTGGGTAAAGAAATGGGAATTGAGGAAGTTCGCATTAAAACGGCGCAAGTATACAACTACAAGCATGGAAACCCACTTATTCCTACGAATGAAAAATACGCCCGCTATAAATTAAACAAAGACGGCACCTACTCTTTAAAATGGAAAACAGGTAATCATTGCTGGCGCATGTGGTCGAGCTGTGTATTAACGTGGGATGCAAAGGTAGTTCCCTGCTGCTTCGATAAAGATGCTCAGCACCAACTAGGATCATTAGAGGAAAAACCTTTCAAATTAATCTGGAATTCAAAAAGATACCAGAATTTTAGGAAGGCCGTTCTAACTCAAAGAAATCAAATCGACATTTGCCAAAATTGTTCCGAAGGCGCGAAGGTTTGGGCCTAAATTAATATTCAATTAAGATTTCTACTGTGTCCTGAAAAGGAGTAATAATATTTTTCAAGCCATTAAATGAAGTAAAGGATTTAGCGTATTTAACTTGGTAGTTTTTACCTGCATTATTGACACAATAATAAGTTGTATCTACCAAACCTGTTAATGTATTCATTCCACTTACACAACATTCAGCACAATCAAACTTGCCTTCTGTATTGTAATATTTCATGATAGCTTCATTGTCGTTTTGATTCAAAAAGCGCACTTTTACCCACCCTTTACCGTTTACATCTAATGCAATATTATTGTCAGATTCAACAGATAAATCTTTAAAATAAATACGTTTTGTTTCAGTAAAGTAACCATCCTTACTAACAATAAATTCCAAGAAACTAAACTGATCACGTTTAATATCAATAGTAAAATTTCCAGCCGCGTCTGTAGTTATAGTCTTGAAATTATCTGGAGATGTTGAATTTGCACTTGCCTTATAAATCTCTACACTTGTATTTGCCATACCATTAGAAAAAGTTATATCATTAACCTTTCCAACTATTTTAAAGTCTGTCTTCCCCTTCTTACAAGAAACAAAAGCCAAAGCCATTAGAACAAAAAGTATATTTTTCATGAAATAAATTAATTACGGTTTAACAAGCAACTACTAAAAACAAATGTAAGAAAATCCGAAATCATATCAATAAGATGAAATAAAAAAGCACTTACGAATAAGTGCTTTTAAAATCATTATTCAAGTAAAACAAAGAACTCTAATAAGAATTCAGATAAATTAATTAGGGCCAACTATTACTTACTTTTTAATCACTTTATGGTATTTTACATTGTTTCCATCGGAAACTTCAACAAAGTAAACTTGAGAATTAAATTTAGAAATATCTAGTGAATAAGAAGAAACATTTACCAACGATTCCTCAAACAATAATTTCCCTGATACATCAAAAAGTTTAATATTCTGAGTAGAACTGTTTTCATTGAAATTGAAATTTAACGGTCCGTCTGTAGGATTTGGAAACACACTACTTGCAAGATTAGATTCACTATTTAAATCATTAATAGACAGTTTATTGCCTCTAGAACAAAGCATATTTATTTCAGATGGGGATAAAACTCTGTTCCAAATTACTAATTGATCTATTGAACCGTTAAAATATGACCCTTCCGGATTAAAATTATTACCAATATTACATCCAATTCGACTTTCAGAACCAGAATACGCAATGTTCGATGATCCACTACCTGAGTAAGTTCCAAGTTCCTTTACGCAATCAACATAAATTAACATGTTATTTTCACTATTGATTGTTGCAACAATGTGATGCCACTCATTTACTGTTAGTGAATTATTTGTTGTAAATGACTTTCTATTGGATGACAATTGTCCACCTAATCCACCCGCAAAATTCAAAACCAGTTGTCCAGTACCACCTACAACGCTTAACCAATAACCATAGTAATTGTTATAAATATTATCAGAAGTAAAAATGATATGAGCACCATTAAGCGAATTTAATTTTACCCATACTGAGATGGTAATTGGTAAACTAGTCTTAACAGCACTAGAATTTAACGTGACATATTTATCATTTCCCAAAACCAAGGCGTTACCAACAACTCCATTTCTATCAGGACCAAAAGTGGTTCCAATATTGACACCATCAATTGCATTGGAGCTTACATCAGTTAAATTATTATCGAATGGAAAATGAACTAACATTCCATTTTCGATTTGTGCATGAGTAGTAACACTAACCAGTGTAACAAGTACTAGTAAAATTATTTTCATAAGAAGCGCTTTATATTTTAAGCAAAAGTAATAATATTTCTATTAATTAATTATAAAACACTTAAAACTAGGTCGGAGAACAGAAAATTAACTTACATATTCCTAAGTTCTCCTCCCCTATTACTATTTTTGAAATTAAATTTTGAAAAATTATCTTAAGTACTTCTTTTCAGCCCAAAATGTTCCAAATGGAATCAATGACGCTAATAATAACCAAAACGTCTTCTTAAAATCCCATTTAAATTTCATTGCAGCTAAAACAACTAAAACACAGTAAAGGACAAATAGTAGTCCGTGTGCATTTCCTACTATCTTATTCGGAAGTGGCATATCTAACATATACTTCAATGGCATTGTCAACCCAAAAAGCAAATAGGAAATCCCCTCTAAAATCGCAGTAACTCTTAAAAACTTCAACATAACCCCAACCCTTCTAATTTAATTATCATTAATTCTTTTGGAAACTTTTCCAACTGTTAAACCTTGCACAAAAATAGAAAACACTACCACAAAATAGGTCATCTCTAGAAACAATTCTTTGTACTGCGGGTCTGTTACAGAGATTGCCAATGCAATAGAAACACCTCCACGTAATCCTCCCCAAACCAACATGGTAATTGTACCTCGATTTAATTTCGGTTTAAAAGGAACAACAATCGATGGAACCCAAATAGAAATAAAGCGAGCAAAAAGAACTACAATAATTGCAACTAAAGAAATTTCCCAGTAAAGATTTAAATCTTCAATGATCAATAATTCTAACCCGATAAATAAGAACAAAATCGCATTTAGAATTTCATCTATCAACTCCCAAAACTTCGATAAATATTCTTTAGTAACTTCAGACATGATTGTCTTCTTACCAAAATTACCTATCATCAAACCAGCCGCAACCATTGCAAGTGGACTAGAGATATGTGCTGCATGTGCTATCATGTATCCACCCATCACAACTGAAAGTGTAATTAATACCGAAACTATATAGTCATCTATTGTCTTCATAGCTTTCGATGCAGAGTAACCCAAAATAATTCCTAAAGTCAATCCTCCAATAACTTCTTTTGCAAGTAACCATGAAATTTTACCAAAATTAATTTCCATACTAGAGCTTTGCGTTAGTTGCAATATCACTACGAATAATACAACTGCAACACCATCATTAAACAATGACTCTCCTGTAATCTTTGTTTCCAATGATTTGTTAACATTCGCTTTCTTTAAAATCCCTAGAACAGCAATAGGATCCGTTGGTGAAATTAAAGCTCCAAACAACAAACAATAAATAAAAGGTAATTCGATACTAAACAATGGCGCAATGATGTATAGCAAGAAACCAATTACGAAAGTTGAAATGATGACACTGAAGGTCGAGAAAATCAAAACTGGAACACGTTGCTCTTTTAAATCACCAAATCGAACATGAATGGCTCCAGCAAACAATAGGAAGTTTAACATACCACCCATCAAGATCTCAGTAAAATCAATACTATTAACCAACGTACTTAAATCAGCTGTCATCTTAGGAAAAAACTGATGTCCAACTAATCGCAATACAATTGAAACAACCAAAGCGATGAACATAATTCCGATGGTTGAAGGCAATTTTACAAAACGATGATTTAAATACGCAAAAAATGCAGCTAAAACGATGAGAATAGAAAGTGAATAATATAATTCCATAAATTTTATTGAGATTTAATATTGGTACGTTCTATAAAATTGCAAAAATGGCGTTTTTTTATCTTTTTATTGCTTAAAAATGCAATTATTTACCAAAAACTGACGAAAGCGTCCTGAATTTTGGGATAAAATCAGAATTTCTAATTTTTTCGTTACTCGCGCTTGATCCATCTAAAACTAAACTTGACATTTCTCCTAAAACTAATTTCAATACAATTGGTGGAATATTAGGAAGCCATATTTTCCGATTATAATAATTCGCAATTGCGTGGGTTAATTCTTTGTTACTGCAATTATCCGTATTTGAATTGTAAACTCCTTCTAACTTCTGCCTAACCGCAAATACGAACAAATCAACTAAATCTTCAATTGCTACCCATGGAATTTGTTGTCTTCCACTTCCCAAAACAGCACCCAAACCAACTTTTGTTAATCTCGCCATTTCTTGCACTGCTCGAGTTTCAATATCTAAGGTAACAGCAATTCGAATCTTTGCAACTTTACACCGCGATTGAAACAAATCTGAAGCCTGCTCCCAATCGTTCACTAATTGACTCAAAAAATCAATCCCATAAGCATCATCTTCTTTATGCTGTATAGATCCATCATCAGTACCATAAGCTGTAATTCCTGATGCACCGATGTAATGTTCCAAAGGCAGCGTTTGCGTCAATTCAAACAACATTTTTGTCACTTCAACTCTTGATTGTTGCAACTCCAATTTTCGCTTCTTCGTCCACCGTTTCTCATTTATTCCAGCACCACATAAGTTAATTAAAACAGACGTTTCCTTGCATGCATTAATAGCAATTTCTTTGCGCTCAGGATTCCAAAACACATGGTTTGAAGCTATTGGATTTCGCGATAAAATCAAAACCCCATAGCCTTCCTCTTGTAATCGTAAAGCTAATTTGCGACCAATGTATCCAGTTCCACCAGCAATTAAAACAGTTTTCATCTTTACATTTTGTTGAAAGTTAAACATTCTTTCATGAAAACACTATGAATTGAGCGCATCTACGTCAAAAAAAATATCCACTTTTTAATCTCTTTCACTTCTTTGTTTAGATTTGTAAAAAAATACATTGTATATGTTTACATTTTCAGACAGACTAAATAATATGGAAGAATCGGCTACTCTTGCGATGTCAAGATTAAGTCGTGAATTGAAAGCCCAAGGAAAAGATATCATTTCATTGAGTCTTGGAGAACCCGATTTTCATACGCCAGAATTTATTAAAGAAGCTGCTGTTGAAGCAATTAACAATAATTTCACAACCTATACTCCAGTACCAGGTTATGATGATTTAAGAGAAAGCATTGCAACTAAATTTAAAAGAGACAACAATTTAAATTACACGAAAAACCAGATCGTTGTATCAACAGGTGCAAAGCAATCATTGGCAAACGTAATTTTAAGTTTAATTGACAACGGAGATGAAGTAATTATCCCTGCACCATATTGGGTTTCATACATTGAGATTGTAAAATTAGCAGGCGGAACTCCAATCATAGTTGAAGCAACGATTGAAAGTGATTTTAAAATCACACCAACGCAATTAGAACAAGCTATCACATCTAAAACAAAGATGATGATATTCTCAACCCCATGTAATCCATCTGGTTCAGTATATAGCAAGAATGAATTGAGTAATTTGGCAAATGTCATTGCGAAACACCCAAATCTCGTGGTAATTTCAGATGAAATTTATGAGCACATTAACTTCGTTGGTCAACATGAAAGCTTAGCACAATTTGACAACATTTACAACCAAGTAGTAACAGTAAATGGTGTTTCAAAAGCATGGGCAATGACGGGTTGGAGAATTGGTTACATCGGAGCTCCACAAGCGATCGCAGATGCTTGTACAAAAATGCAAGGACAATTTACATCTGGAACATGTTCCATAGCACAAAAAGCCTCTATCGCTGCAATCAATGCAGATCCGGCAATTTTAAAAGATATGATCCAAGCATTCAAAGGAAGAAGAAATTTAGTTTTAGAAAAATTAAATAACATTCCTGGAATTAAAACAAACGTTCCAGAAGGAGCATTTTACGTTTTCCCAGATATTTCTTCTTACTTTGGTAAAAAACACAACGATACTATAATTAACAATGCTGCAGATCTATGCATGTACCTTTTAAATGATGCGCTAGTAGCATTAGTTTCTGGTGAAGCATTTGGAGATAAAAATTGCATTCGAATATCATACGCTACTTCTGAAGAAATACTAACTGATGCTTTAAACAGAGTAAAAATTTCATTAGAGAAACTTAAATAATGGATTTTAAGCAATTATTTGAAAAATTTAATGACCTAAAGGTCGCAATCGTCGGTGATGTAATGATTGACGCCTATTTAATGGGGAAAGTCAATCGTATCAGCCCAGAAGCTCCCGTACCTGTCGTAAGTTTAACAAAACACGAAGAACGATTAGGAGGTGCCGCAAATGTCGCTTTAAACTTAGTTGCATTAGGAGCAAAACCGATAATGTGTTCGTGTGTTGGAAATGACCGTGACGGTAAGATGCTAGTCGACTTATTGAAAGCGAATCAAATATCTGACGAAGGACTTGTCTTTAGCGACAATCGTATGACGACTGTTAAAACACGTGTTTTAGGTAATAGTCAACACCTTATTCGCATCGATTCTGAACAAACAAATGCAATTTCCGCATCGGAGGAAGAAGCATTGATCAACAAGATTGAATCACTATTGGTTAAAGGAATAGATGTACTAATATTTGAAGATTATAATAAAGGTGTTTTAACAGCCAATGTAATTGAAAAAGTCATAGGCCTATGCCATAAATACAAGGTCATAACTACGGTTGACCCGAAAAAAGAAAACTTTTTCGCATATAAAGGAGTAACACTATTTAAGCCAAACTTAAAGGAATTGGTTGAAGGAACAGGATTGGAAATCAATTTTAAGAAACAACCAGAAGTATTTCAACGAGCAATTAGCATTTTGGAAGCAAAATTGGAGAATAAAATTTCCTTCATTACGCTGTCAGAAAATGGCGTTTTTATAAAGAACTCACAAGAGCAACACCACATCAATGCACACATTAGAAATATAGCCGATGTTAGTGGTGCGGGTGACACTGTAATTGCAGTTGCATCTTTATGTTTAGCAGCAGAAGCACCATTAAAAGCAATTGCGGCCGTTGCAAACATCGCTGGAGGATTGGTTTGTGAAGAAAGTGGAGTGGTTTCAATTAATAAAGAAAAGTTACTTGTAGAGGTAGAAAAATTGATATCCTAAATTGATTAAATGCGGGATATAATATAGAAAAACAACATGGTATAAGTCAATTAAAAAAACTTTTTTCAAGTGATTGTTAAAAAATGTTAGGTTTAATTAAAAAATAATTACCTTAGTCGCCAACTTGTTTTTAATAAACATAACAAAAATTGCTTATTATTGCACCTAAAAATGACGCTTTTATGAAGAGAAGACTACTAGTTATAACAGCTTTCACTCTTATCTTGTCGAATAATTTATTCGGACAACAAGATAAGTTGATTACGCATTTTATCTATGATAAAATGAGTGTGAACCCTGGAGCTACGGGATTTGACAAAGACATTTGCGCCACGTTGATGTATAGAAATCAATGGGATAAAGTGAATGGAGCGCCAAACTCAGCGGTCTTCAATGTAGAAGCTGGACTAAAGAAAATAATGGGGGGATTGGGATTGAATTTTTACCATGATGCAATTGGTTTTAATCGACAAAACAATTTGCTATTGAACTATTCCTTTCATTTACCAATAGGAAATGCGGGTAAATTAGGAATTGGTGCAGGTGTTGGTATGATCAACTTTGGACAAAATCCAACATGGGTTCCGCCAACAACACAAACAGACTTAACTTTACCTGTAGGATTCAATGCAACAAACTTGGATCTAAACTTTGGTTTATATTGGAAAGGAGCGCAAGATTATTATGTAGGAATTTCATCTACACACTTGAGCGAATCAATGATGAGAAAGAAAATTAGTTTGATTGATTATTCGTACCAAACGAAACGTCACTATTATGTGATGGGGGGTAAAATATTTAGATCCGTGTTTGGAAGCAATGGCGACATCGATTTACAAGCATTGGTGAGAACAGAATTTACAAAATTATCTGCTGACATCAATGCACGATATATTTGGAAAAACATGTTGTATGGAGGAATTACTTACCGAACAATAGACGCTGTAGGT
>Ga0233377_1000563_pt1 | contig 16370 bp, 12 predicted proteins | sample ElkDunMinimDraft_6_FD_191540 | JGI IMG/M metagenome (GOLD analysis project Ga0233377, IMG submission 191540) | Fecal eukaryotic communites from dung pellets of Tule Elk in California, USA - Elk Dung E36 | ecosystem: Host-associated > Mammals > Digestive system > Large intestine > Fecal | place...
CAATCTTAAAGGTGTCATCAACCAAAACATAGGGTACCCAGGAGCAGAAAGAAATGAGAAGCCATTAATCGTTCCAGAGGAAGGGACAATTCTTGGACCACAAGCTGAATAATAAGAAATCTATATGTTGAATACTAAAATTTATCAAACAATGAAAAAAACAGCAATATTAAAAACCGTTTATGTGACTAGTCTTGCTCTACTGCTGGCATCTCAAAGTTATGCTCAGGTCACAGATAGCAAAGGATTTAAGCCTTTATTTGATGGAAAAACCTTACAAGGTTGGAAATCTGTAGGTGGCGATGCTCCATATTCGGTAGAAGGAGATGCAATAGTAGGCAGAATGACAAAAGGAACTCCGAATTCATTTTTGATAACAGAAAAGGAGTATGGTGATTTTATCTTAGAACTAGACATCAAATTAGAAGGTGACAAGACTAATTCAGGTATTCAAACCAGGAGTCATTTAGACCAAAATGCAAACAATGGCAAGGGAAGAGTTTATGGTAGACAGGTTGAGATAGATCCATCTGCACGTTCGTGGTCAGCTGGAATATACGATGAGGCAAGACGTGGATGGCTTTACCCATTGGATTTGAATGAAAAAGCTAAAACTGCTTATAAACAGAATGAATACAACCATATCCGAATTGAAGCGATCGGTAATGAGACTCGCTCATGGATAAATGGCATTCCTGCAGCATATGTTATCGACACTGTTGATGCTTCTGGCTTTATTGGTCTTCAAGTCCACAGTATTAAGGATGAAGAAGATGGTAAAAAGGTTTATTTTAAAAATATTAAAATCCAAACAGATAACCTTAAACCAAGCCCGTACCCTGCAGGACAATACATCGTAAACTTAACTCCAAATACATTAAGTACAACGGAGCAGAAGAATGGATACAAACTTTTATTTAACGGGAAAGATTCAGGCGGCTGGAGAAGTGTAAAAGGAGATAAATTTCCAGAAAAAGGTTGGTCGATAAAGGATGGAATTATCAAAGTTCAAAAATCAGATGGTGGAGAAGCTACGAATGGAGGAGATATTATCACAAAAGATAAGTTCGGTGTTTTTGATTTATCCTTTGAATTTAAGCTTACAGCAGGAGCAAACAGTGGTGTAAAATATTTTGTAACACTAGCTGAAAAAACATCAGGATCGGCTATTGGACTAGAGTATCAAATATTAGATGACAAACTGCACCCAGATGCAAAATTGGGAAGAGATGGAAACAGGACCATTGGATCATTATATGACTTAATAACCTCAGACAAAAGCAGAGGTGCAACAAGACCCATTGGAGATTGGAATCGTGGTAGAATCGTTGTAGACAACAATAATAATGTCACTTATTATTTAAATGGCGTTAAAATATTGAGTTATACAAGAGGATCTAAGGAATTCAAAGATCTTGTTGCGATCAGCAAATACAAGGATTGGGACAAATTTGGAGAAGCATCAGAAGGCCATATTCTATTACAGGATCATGGAGATGAGGTTTCATTCCGATCAATCAAAGTTAAAAAGACTAAGTAATCATATAATCTTAAGAAGAATGAATCATTATTTATCTCGCAGGAGCTTTATCAGTAAATCAATTATGGCAGGAGGAGCTGTGATGCTTTCAAATAGTTTAATTGGAAAGGTAAAGCTTGCAAGCGCAAATGAACGAGTTAATTTAGCCTGTATAGGTATTGGAAATAGAGCAAACGAAATTATTAAAGAGCTGTATAAGACAGGTCAATGTAATATCGTTGCACTGTGTGATGTAGATATGGGAGCAAAACAAACTCAAGAGATCATCAAGATGTTTCCAAATGCCCCTCGATACCAGGATTTCAGGAAGATGTTTGATGAAATCGGGAATCAATTTGATGCAGTTGTAGTTGGAACACCTGATTTTGCCCATTTCGCTATAACCATGCAAGCATTAGATCAAGGAAAGCATGTTTATGTTGAAAAACCTATGGCCAGAACCTTTAATGAAGTGGAATTGATGATGGCTAAGGCCCGTAAGAATCCAAAATTAGCTACGCAAATGGGTAATCAAGGACATTCTGAAGCGAACTACTTTCAATTTAAGGCATGGAAGGATGCCGGCATTATAAAAGATGTCACCAGAATTGATGCACATATGAATAGCCCAAGAAGATGGCATGGCTGGGATCCTAATATATCAGGGTTTCCATATCCTGAAAGAATTCCGGATACTTTAGATTGGGAAATTTGGCAAATGCAAACCTTAGGTCATCATTACAATAAAGATTTTGTAAATGGACAGTGGCGTTGTTGGTTTGATTTTGGAATGGGAGCTTTGGGAGATTGGGGAGCTCATATTCTAGATACTTCTCATGAATTCCTAGAACTAGGTTTACCAACTGTAGTTGAAGCAAAGAATTTAGAAGGTCATAATTCCTATTTCTTTCCAATGTCATCCACTATTAATTTTCATTTTCCGAAAAGGAAAAACATGCCTGCAGTGGATATTAATTGGTATGATGGATTATCTAACCTACCGCAAATTCCAGATGGTTACGGTGTATCAGGTTTGGATCCAAACATTCCACCACCGAGCACGGGAAAAATCGAGCCTGCAAAATTAAATCCAGGAAAGATCATCTATTCTAAAGATATGATTTTTAAAGGTGGTTCACATGCTAGTACTCTAGAAATAATTCCACAGACAAAAGCAAAGGATATGGCTTCAAAACTTCCACAAGTTCCAACTAGTCCATCGAACCATTTCGCAAACTTTCTTAATGCTTGTCGGGGAACAGAGAAAACAAGATCTTCATTTGAAATTGCAGGTCCATTAAGTCAGGTTTTCTGTTTAGGCGTAATTACTCAGAAAATGAACAACAGAGTAGAGTTTGATCCTCAAACAAAACAGATCACTAACGATAAGTTTGCAAATGAGCTGCTTTACGGACCGCCTCCGGCAAGAGGTTGGGAACAATACTACAAAGTGTAGTTTGAAATAGAATAACACGACAGAAGGCAGCAAATTTGATTTGCTGCCTTCTGTGTTTTTTAAAGACTATCTATCCTTTTCTTTGATTAAGAACTATTAGATGTGATAGAAAAAGCCACCTTTTGGGGTGGCTTTTTAAAAATTTGCTCCTGAAGCTGGGCTCGAACCAGCGACCCTCTGATTAACAGTCAGATGCTCTAACCTGCTGAGCTACTGAGGAGTATAATCATCTATATCTAATTTCCCCTATTTAACTAACTATTATCAAGGGATTTAGAAACCAACGTTCTTGATTTACTGTTGCAAATTTACCAATATTTTTCAATTACACAAAAGTGTTTGTACCCTATTTGTACCCAAAAAATCAAATAACTTGAAAACCAATCTACTAAATTTGTCTTGATTAACCTCTCCCCAAAAAATTGTATACTCTCCTATCGAATTTCGTTTATTTCAAAATTTAGGACGTAAAAATCGACCCTTATAATGATTACAAATCTTCTTTGACCAAATAAAATGTGTTAAAAAAGAGGAGAAGATTATGAGACTTTCGGCCTGTACCTTTTTACACGGTGCAAAATCGTCGTTTCCGACTTGCAGGAGCAATATATGAACTATTTTTGGAACGACAAAATTTTGCTTCGTAACACATTCGTAACGTTTTTTTCTAATCAAATGAGATTAATGTATGATAGCTATCACCTTATAAAGCTAATAGTGATTGTTTAGAATTTTCTTTTGTTCCATCAGTATATTATCAGCAGGTGGATGAAAATCAAATCTTTTAAGGACTTTTATAACCAATTCATTAGAAATTTTAAGACTATCCATTTTTAGCTGAGTGGCCTGCAAATTGATTGATTCAGATATATTATCAGCCTTTGTCGTCTTAGTACCAAGCGTCCACAACCTTTCATAGGAGTCAAGATTCAGTTTTCTATCTTTAGTTTTATAATACTTCAATTCAACTTTAACATTGCCGTCGATATTTTTTTCAATGATTACTCTCTCCAGAAAAGAAATAAATGCCGTTATAGGTTCTAATATCGTGGTAAAGTAAAATAAGTACTCACCAGAAGGGTATCTTTCCTCCATGCCCTTCCTAAAGAAATCCCCTTCGTCTCCGAACCAGTCCTCTGTAAAAGCACTAATAAAAGAGAAGGAGCCATCAGTAAAAAAACGCCAAAATTCTTTTCTTGACCACATATCCAGTTCCATTTCAAGGAAATTATCTCCAAATTGTAAAGAGTTATTTTCCTGTAACGGTCTGGAGTGGAGATAAGGATAAGTCCAGTTAAAATTCACTTGACACCTTCGAATAATATCTTTCAACTCTGTTAAATCTAACTCCAGTATTGGAGAAAAGGCAAACTTAAATTCAATAAAACCTTTCGATTTTATTTTATTTATTAATTCCGAACTTGGCAGATCCAGTTCTGACTGTGTATTCGTAACGGTATTTTGGGTTAGTCCTAAATCCCGATATTTTTGAAACATTTTAATGGCTGCATGTTCTATGACGGCTCTCAAATCATGTGCATTAGAAATAGCAGCGCTTTGTACTCTTTGATTTGTATTTCGATAATAGATGGTGTTGGCAACTAAATCTTTATCCCAGTCCCTGACACATATCACTGGTATTTCCTTGAATGGATGCACTTTTATCACAACAAAAGTTTTTCCATTATTATCGGACGGAAAATGCAGATCAAAATCTACAGGGGGATCTGTATATTTCGTGAGCTTATCCTTCATTTGATCTTTATTGTAAGTTGTCAAATTTCCATCAGACACTCCTGTAGCTTCAAATCCCGTTTCTTGCTCTTTCACTCCTATAACAATCAATCCGCCATCTCTTACATTAGACATAGCTATAATATCTTTTGCAAGCCTTTGGAGACGTAAGGGAGAATCCGCTTTGAAATCAAGGCTAGGATTTTCGGTCTGACCTTCTATTAATGATTTAAGTTGTTCGTAAGTCATTATGTTTTTTTACATTAGAAATTATATCTCAAAGTATAAATCCTTTAATCTTCCCAAATAATACTTAGAGCCTTATCCTTATAAGGAATACAATGCTCATAAAAAGCCCTTCCCGTGTCTCTGTCTTTGACATAGTTAAACCAATCCATCGCCCAAACCTGCTCAGTTTTGTATATGTCTCGTGTATTTGATTGCGTGAAGTATTCCCCCATAACTGTATTTGCAGGTACATTCTTATCATTAAGTAGCCACTTATAAGGGAAGTCATCGCTTTCCAATTTCCACTTAACTATTCCACGTTCCGCGTATACGATCATAATTGGATGATTACCTATTTGGGCAAAACGGAATGCACAGGCTGTTCTGCTAACTTTATATTGCGTGCACAAATTGTCGATCAATTGAAAGCTGAATTTCTTTTTGAAAACATCTTGTTTAAATCTTGATTCAGGCATCAAAAGACAGGATGCAAAATAGTCTGCCTCCCTTTCGATGGAATTAAACTGCTTTCTATTGATTATTGAAGGGTGTGGTTCTAATATTCCTTTTTTTAGCCCTATTCGATGAGCATCTATAAAATAGTGACCCAGTTCATGAGCCAGTGTAAACCGTCCTCTCTCGGTATCTTCTCTATTACCGTTATCTGTATTCAAATGGATGTAAAAGCGGTTGTCTGTGTAGACAGTCATTCCATCAAATGTTCCCTTATCATACGCATCGTAAAATAGCTCCAGCTCCTCATGGTCCGCAATTCGATTTACAGGAGTGATTTTTTCTTCATACTGCAATGCAATATATTCGGCAAGCTCTTTAATATGATATAAAGGCGTATTATTTATCATCCTTTCTGTGCTTTGCCTTCATTTTATCAATAACATGCTGAGGTAGATTGTTTCCCTTTCTGGCGACCATTCGTAATTCCTCTATCTCTTCGCTCAAAGAATCTTCACTCACAAATTTGATTTGCTGTAATTTTCGAAGTCCTCTTTTTATGATTTGTTCGGGAGTCTCCCAGTCTGCTGGACTTTCATTATCAACAGGGTTGAATAATTCAAATTCCTCAACTTCCTTCTCAGTCTCTGGAAAAAGCAACCCCTTCGACTGAAATAAATCGATTATCTTTTTTTTATTTGGCATGTTTCAGAGGTGTTAATTGAGTATGTTTTGAAAAGTATTCCACTATCTTTTTTTCACTTCGTTCTTTAATCTTTCTGATATTCACAGGTGTGGTATCGTAAATTTTGCACAACATCTTTAAAACATCAGATGGTGTTTTCTTGCCTTCCTCATAGTATAGATACAATGTTAGAAGTATATGCTTATCTCGTTCTGATAGCATATTTAACGCTTCATCCAATACTTTAAAATTGACATTGGCAAAAAGATCCTCTGCTAATTCATCGCTCTCAATCGCTGGTTCAGAACTCATCTTTTCCAACGAAACAGTATCTTTATAATATTCGGCTAAAAGCCGTTTAAATTCATTTTTAGCAACTCTGGACAGCCAGGCCTTAAACCCTTTGTCATCAACCGCTTTCTCCGGAAAGGAAAAAATCAAGGGGTTTTCGTACAGCTTATAGAATGTATTGTTTACCACCGTATTCAATATCTGTTCATCATAGATGCCACTGTTTTTCAATGCTCTTGAAACAACCGAATTTAAAAATTTACTGTAGCCATGGTACAAAGTTGTAAAGGCTGCTACAGCTGAATCTTCATCATTCAATTTTTCAGAAATGACCAGTAATATATCTTCTATTTCTTCTATTGTCATCTATGCAAATGTAAATACATAATAAAATTCCGTGACAAATTACAAAATTAATCTCTATGTCACGGTTTTCCCTTTATACTTATGAAACATGTTTTGTTTCGGGGTAAATCCTTTACACCAATAAGTTAAAGGAATATGTTCAATATAATTTATTTTAAGATGGCAACAAATCCACCAAAAGACAATGCAAGGAAGGGAGCTGTTAAAGAGCGCTCTCAGACCTATAATCCGAAAACGGATTCATGGGTCAAACGAGATACAAATACTGGTAGGTTCATGGATATGAAAACCACTGACAGCAAGCCTTTCAAAGGAGTACGTAAAGAAAAATAATCCTTATTTGCTCGGTCACTGAAAACAGAAAGGGGGTGAAACGCCCCTTTATTTAAAAACTAAATTCTAAAGCCTATGGCAGAGATTTTTACATCGGTAGTGGCGTTAATGAAGCCAATCCTTACAAAAGGAGCAACAATTGCGTGGGAGAACCGCAATCATTTAAAAGTATTTTTCAAGACGAAATATGGAAAATATAAAAATAAGGACATTCGTTTTTCAATGAGTGGTCTGTATAAAATTCAGATACCTGACACCAACAAATACCTATTGGTGTTAAATCGCAGGATTGAGAATCAACTACAGCCGGTCGGTGGTGCTTATAAGCGGTATGGCGACGATAGTCTGTTCAATAAATGGGGATATAAGCCTGATAATTCCAAAAATGGTCTTAATGTGGACGAAAAAAGCTCTTCAGACTTACGTTTTACGGTTAAAGGGAAAAATGTAGTCGATGTGTTGAACTGGTTTGAAGCAGGTGGAGAAAGGGAAACGGAGCCTCGAAGAGAGTTCAAGGAGGAACTACTGGATACGGGTATTCTCGATCCTCAAATTTTCCAGCACTTCAACCACAAACATATTAGGAGATATTCAAAGAACTTATCCTGGAGCGATTACTTCAGCTGTTATGAGATATTGACGTTCGATGTTTTTGAATTATTGCCGAACGAGGAGCAGAAGAAAGCACTTATTGGCCTTTCCAAACAAGAGAATGATCTATCCCAGGGTTATGCAATTGTAAGTTGTGATGATATAGAACAACTCAGGTTAATGAGCGGAGATAAGCAAATTGCTCGTATAGGTCAACATACCAAATTATTAATTAACAAAGATTTTTAGCGATGATAGACATATTTGACAACTATATTCTCCAAAGAGAAGAACTTTTGGCAAGAATTGCCCAAGAATTACAACTAGATAAAACTAGGCTGGAGCGCATGGAGTCGGCTTATAATGCCGTTGCGGAACTGCTGAAAAAGGATGAAGAATTTTTTGATGGCCTTATAATCGAGGTGTACGCCCAAGGCTCCAAACGAATCGGGACAACTGTACGCCCTATTAATGAGGAAGATTTTGATTTGGATGTAGTACTTCATATCTACGATCCGTATTACAATCATACTCCAGAGCAAATCTACAATGCTTTGGTAAAAGCCCTGGAAAAGCACGCTTATTACAAATCCATAATGGAGAAGAAAAAAAGATGTGTCCGCTTAAACTATAAAAGCGATTTTCACATGGATATCCTCCCTGCTTGCATGCCAAACTATTTTGAAAAGGAAATGATAAAAATTCCGGAAAAGGCCCTCAGAAACTGGTCCTCCGGAAACCCAAAAGGATTTTCTGGTTGGTTTTTAGGAATTGCTAACTCTGTAAAAGAACCGATGTTGAGAAAATATGCAGATGTCTTATTAAAGGCTCAAATAGAAACAGAGGAATTACCTAAAGAATTGTATCTGAAAACCCCTTTACAAAGGGCAGTTCAATTGCTAAAAAGATATCGGGATATCTATTTCCAGAATCGAGATTATAGGGTTTCCAGTGTTGTCATCACAACTCTAACTGCGCAATTTTATCAGGATGAAAGCTCAATTTATGAGGCTATAGATTATATAGTATCAAGAATTAAATCTAATTATACAGAGGCTGTAAACAGAGGATACAAATTTAAGGTTCTAAACCCGGTGAATCCGGAAGAGGATTTTACTGACTCTTGGACTAGCCAACATTACGAGAGCTTCTACAGCTTTGTTACTGATTTTTACAAAAAATGGCAAAACTTGAAAGACTCTTTTGAAACCAGTAAAGAAGACTACATTGAGCTATTTGGAGAGGGGGTCTATAAGAAATCATTGAACGAGCAATTTAGAAGGTTCTCGAAATCGACTAATAATCCACTTGCCAGATCCAGTGGGTTAATCATTGGTGGCTCGGCTTATACAAATGCGAAAGGCAATATTAACACGGACACAGGATTAAAAAATGGAGCTCATCACAATTTTGGAGGAGAATATTAGAAAAAATCACCAGAAAGACTGGTATATATTCCTCTACGTTCAAAAGATACTGATGGAAAAATATTTCGATTGGTTAGAGCTATATATCAATCCCAAATCAAAGTCTTTGATAGGTAAAGGACAACTAAGTATCGGGAGCAAACACTACAGTATTTTGCTCTCATATTCTCCATTTCATAACCATAGATATGATAGAATATATATAGACGATAAAACTATTAAATATAATAAAGAAATCCATTTGTACCGAGATCTCTCTTTGTGTTTATATCATCCTGTGATTGATAAGCCGGCATTTAAAATCATACCTCTTTACGAAATTATTCCGTGGATAAGTGAATGGATTGTTTTTTATGAGCAGTGGAAAAAATATGGAGTTTGGTTAGGTAAGGAAATTAAACACTGAAAGGGTCTGTAAAATGAACTGTCAAGTAGTGGCTATTACATATAAACCATTAAAAAACTTATCTTCGTAGCCTTTTCCCTCAGTAAATAACGCATATTCTTTTAACCATTGCCATTTATCAACCGCTCCTTTCCCCTTAAGATTGGCAATCCTTTTTTCGATGATGATTGAGAACATATCTATTAGCTCGGCTCTTTCTTTGATGAATTTTTCGATTTTCTCTTCATGATAACCCCAATAGAATATCTCATCGACAATCGAGTAATTAAAAGGGTTGAAAAAGGACTTCCCTGAATTATCATGGGAAAACATATATGGGAAATATCTTTCGTGACTGAAGCCCCGCTTTATTAGTTGGTCTATCAGTTCAGGATGGATCATAATAATTGGATGTGTCGCTTGCTTTGATTCCAATAAATAGGCATCAATTAGTGCTTTGGAAAAAATCAAATCATCGTCTACGTAGTGCCAACCTTGATTTATTCCTCCCCTGCATACAAATCCAGATTTAAGCATTTGATTGTAAAACACTTTAAGCCACACATAAAAGGCGACAAAATTCTGTTTATAGTCTTTTTCTCCGTTTTCAAACTCTAATGGAATGGAGAAACAAAAACAGTCGGAAAAACTTTTAACTTTGAATTCATCGTACCAGAAATGATACGGATGTCCTAGATTAGCCTGTCTTTGCTTTAACTGCTTTGTTGCCGTACTTATGGCTTCTTTAATTATTGCCAAGTTCTTACCTGTGCCTTGATCGTTTTGGACCATGGCTGAGAATCCCAAGATGTCGACAAACGCGACGAAGCATTCCTTTATGTTATTATTCTTCATTTCTTTAAATATCGAGCCGGCAATCCTTTCTCTGAGGCATTACCAATTTGTTTTTTGAACTATTACATTTATTCTAATAGGATTTATAAGCTACGAACGCTTGAAGTAGACCACCCAATCCCCCTTTTTTTCGCCAAATGATGATATCATTTCATTCTTTTCAAGTTCCTTTAGTAGTTCTTCGTTCAATTTGGTGTAGGATATTTTTACTTGTTTTTTTCCATTTGCTATAAGTTCGGAATATTCGGAACCCAAAGAGGACAGACCTTTGTTTTTTTGCTCGGTGTTCAACAATGCAAAAGATCTGATAAGTAAAATCAGGCACTTTTCAAGGTCTTGTTGTTGATTCAGTAGGTTCAAAATTACCGATGTTTCGATTTCGTTCAGTACTGATTGGTTTGCAAGCAAAAAATCGAGTAACGATTCGCTGATCTGTTTACTTTCGTTCAGTGATTCGGTGTCTAGCCTCTTCACCAAACTTATTTTTTGTTCCATGGTTACTCGGCTTGAGCGTAATACGCTATCGAAAGCGAATTCCGGCAAGGACAATGGAGGCTCTATTTTTAAGAATTCGTCCATATGGCGTTCAACAAAGGATGCAAGTTCGGTTGGAAAATCTTTATTCACCTTTTCAAAGTTTTCAGCCGAGAACGAAAGCAGACCTTTTAAAATCAAATGATGTACCTTGTCTGCTGCAAGGGTCTCAATTGCCAACGCCTCATAAGAGCCCCCTAAAGTATCTGTTAAATATTTATACGAATCAATGTTAAGCGCATCACATTCAAACAGTGATTTTATTAATTCTTTCATTGCTTCTTGGTCGTCACCGACTAAGAGTTTTGAAGCTTCGTTCGCTGTCAGTTTTTCCATATTATCCATATCATTTAGAAAATCAGACGCACTCTCGGTGACGCTCGCAGTTTCTCGATAATACGCAAGTAGATTTTGCCAACTTGACACTAACTTGTTGCTTTGAAGCAAAGTATCCCAAACAGTTGTCGGCACGCTTTTGATATCGCTTATTCGCTGTTCTTGTTTTTCTATGACCCGTTCCTTAAGCTCGACAGACAAATGTTCGTTGTTAAGCAGTGAAATTATAGTATCTTCCGGTTCCTTGGTATTTGTATCGCTTGGCAATAGAACTGTTTCGATGTAGTTTCCTAAATTATTCCCAATGTAGCCCTTTAGTTTTTCCGGCCCCAAAGCCATTATTGCTGTATAGTTGGCCGTATCCAATTGGGGTTTGGGGATGTCTTCTTTTCCCTTTTGTTGGGTAATCAGTTTGATGTTGGCAGCGTTTATTTCATACGAATCGTTTTCATAAATATGGTTAAATAATTCCTCAAGTTCCTCATGATATTGGAGCCAGCGGAATTTTATGGAAAGCCCATCGATAACTTCAGATAACTTATTCTGGATATCACTCAAGCCTACAGTGTCGAAGAAGTTCTTATTCTCAAAAATGTATCGAACGATTTGCTCATTTTTATTCATCGATTTGATAATTCCAATTGGACAATATCTTATAATCTCAACTAAATACTTATCTAATTTGTCATGTTCGTATTGCGAATCGGTTACCAAAAAATCCCAGAAATCAGGCCATTTCTCGCAAATATTTGGTATCAACGATGCACGGAGTTCCTTTTTTTCCATGCAGGAGTCAATGAATTTCAATGAACGTTCGCTTTTGTTGGTAAGCTGGCTGATTATCTCACTGAGTTCAGATTTGCGCTCATATTCAGATTTCGTCAACCAATCGAAGTAAGATAAATTCAATATTGCTGGTTGCGAATAGTCATGGAAATATATCCGTTCAGCAACCAATTCAAAATTGTCGATCGGAGCATCGATTTCAAGGGGTTGCTGGTTCATTATGCTTAATACAAATTCCCTATCTTTTTGGGTCATGCTACCTTCATAAAAATGGGATATGTAGGTGGGATAAGACTCATCGATATGGCCATTGCGTACCAAGTAAGCGAGCAGGATTTTATCTTCAAGTTCTTGGGGGAATTTAAACGATTCGTTGCTCGCTATAATTTCCTTAAGCGTGCTTTTTTCTATTTTATTCTTTAATCCCGTTAGTTCATCGACTTGTTTCTTTGCCTTAGTTATTTCATTATCATTGATAAACTTCATTTGCTGTTTTCTTTCCTCGTACGTATAATCAGGATTGATGTCACGCTCAATACTTGAAAAGTCGATGCTAATATTTTTATTTTGACGGACATTGTTGACATGATACTGGACCGGTAAGTTCGATGTCTGTATTACTTGTGAGAGGAAAGCATCATTATTTACGTCGCTCCAAGGAATAGGTCTGCGATTGTCTGATACATAATGTTGACTAGGTATCTGTTCAAATATTTTCATCAAGTAAACTGATCGCAGTTCTTCCAGACTCTTTACATGGATTTGCTCGTACTTTTTAATCGCCTTCCTTAATTCTTTGATTTCACTGTTTATCCTTTCGATTTCCTGTTGGACAAAATTTTTCTTAGTCTTAAATACTTCGGAGATTTCACCCTTGGACTTATGAAGTTCTTCAAATTCAGTTGGATATAGGTTTTTGTATATAATAATTGCGAGCATTTTTTCCTTGTTTAACTTTTCGCCAATCAATTTTCCGTAAAGTTTGAATTCATTGACGACATTTATCAATGTCCGCATATCATCAAGATAGAGGGAGACAGCCTGAATAAACTTTTTATCTTTGATAGCACTTGCTAATTTCTCTATCAGTTTATCAGCCGAATTTGAGGTGTTTATAATTGGAATGACTGGGATAATCAAGTCGAAGAATTTTGTCCTACTCTCATCATGGAATAAATCATCTTTTGTGGCGTATAGGAATTTTACTTTTCGACCAATCTGATTGCTGTTGTTGATTAGATAATTAATTTCTCGCAGCTTTGTAAAAATCTCTGGGTCTTTTATCCTATCCAAATCCTCTATCACCACCACATCAAAGCGGCATACCTCAAAGAAATAAATGATTTCATCGAGATGTTTATTGAATATCGATGCATCGTTTTTGTCAGCCAGTTCCATCTCCCCGCTCATAACCCCCAATTTACTAAACCGTATATTCTTAAAAACCCGGAATAACTTATAGAAGCCATAGGCTATACCTATTATTAATATCCCACACGAAATGTAATAAAGCCAATCGATATTTGTTTTTCGGAACTCTTCCCACCAGGAGAATCTTTGAAAAAATTCTGGTTGATATATCAAAAGAAATGAAACACCCCAAAGCAGCCAACACAATGTCGCAAATAGCATTTGCCAGGTAGTCGTCTTGTTTATTTTCTTGAACCTTGAATCTGGTAGCTTCTTGTTTTTGACATGGTAAAAAAATTGCTGCAAGATGCTCAATTCGACATCGTTTCTCCAATCCTCATTTTCTTTATACCTTTCATCGAATTTAGCTAGTGAAATATTCAAATACTTAAATTCCTTGTGCTTTTTTTGAAACGTTTTAATAATACTGCTTTTACCGGAACCATATGGGCCGGTTATGGCGATGTTCCTTGTGTTAGGATTCCGGATTCCCCATAGAATGAAGGATTCGTAAACTTGTTCTTTGTCGGCATCGGATGTTGCCGTTAAATCTTCCAGTCCATTATCATTGGGGTTGTACGCGTGGTGCGTAAACCTATCGTCAAGGCTGTTGAGCCATGCAACTAGATTGGTAATTAACCTACTGATCGTTATTTTCCACTTTTTGGAAGTCCAGCTTATCTCATCTTTTGATTCAGGTTTTCCGTTTCCCATAATTTGGCTTAAATTGAAAAGTCACATTTCATGTAAAAATAGTAATTGTATTTGATATAGGACCATAGCGTTTAAACACCTCCAGACAACATTTATCCTCATAGAGGATTTTATTTAAGAGAGTTCATCGATTAGACATAGATTGTTACGATAGCTGATTTGAAGATTTACATGGAAAGACTTTCTAAAAGGTTCTGAAATTGCCATCAAATATTAAAGCACTAAAACATTTTCTCTTTTTGGCGAGCCTTTGCCAAATCTGCCTGAAAATAAACCTTCTACGCTGACAAATCGGCAGATTTTGATTAATTGTTTAAAAAAAAATAACTTTGTTAGGACTGGCACGTCAATGGCTTAATAATCAATTTAAACCAACTATGAGCTTTAATAACTTTAAAAATTACGGAGATAGCCCGCAGAATGCATTTGAAACCTTTTGTACGCAATTGTTCGAGCGTTATCTGCGCAGAAAACATAGTAGCAACCCTGTGAAATTTCGTGTTGTCAACGGTGCTGGAGGAGATGGGGGCATCGAAGCATACGGGGAACTCGCCAATGGAGATATCATTGCCGTACAAGCGAAATGGTTTCCAACTAATATGGAAGATTCCCAGATCCGACAAATCAGGAAATCAGTTGATACCGCGCTTAAGGTCCGAAAAAAGATTACAGAATATATCATCTGCGTCCCCCGTTCACTAAATTCCGTAAAAATGGGAAAGGGTCAAGTCCCGGTGTCCAACACAGAGGAATCGCGTGCGGATGCCCTGACCTCGGCTATACAAACAGCCTATCCGAACACAACATTTACTTGGTGGTTCGAGCAGGACTTGGAATTCCAGATACAGGAAATAGACAACGAAGGTATACACCGTTTCTGGTTTGATAAAGAACTGATCACCCTTAAACTCTTAATACAACAATTTGATCTCGAAAAAAAGGCTTGGATCGATAAACGATATATCCCAGAACTACATGGTTCAGGGATAATTCAAAGTCACATACGCCAAATACTGTATGACCAGGATTATCGAAAGGAGCTGCTTGACCGTTTAAATGACATAATAAAGGTTCTTCAAAGTGTTTTGACAATGATACCCCGTTTTACGGAGACTCTTCCAGTCAAAAGTCCTCTGACAATGGAACTCAATGCCCTGCAAGACGCTATTAATTATAATTTGGGAGCCTTATTGCCAATAGTAGCCGCTATTCAAGAGGGTGTGAGTACCATCCCGACAGCTAAATTTGACGCTATGTCGATATCCCAAGATTTGCTGTCGTCCATTCGGAAGATTAAGCCTTCTGACAGACAATTAGGCGTCCAGCGACGACTGGTTGATACATTAATGCGTATTAAGGAACTAGACCTACAGGCTGTCATTCAGAGTTTAGTAACTGAAGCTAACCAGACAAGCCGTCTGTTTTTAGGTAAATCAGGAACAGGGAAAACCCATGCTCTGGCCAATACAGTTGATGTTCGCTTGAACCGTGACAACTCCCCTGCAATAATTATCCGGGCGAAAGGTGCGCCATCCTCAGATTGGACGCTATTGTTAAAGAAAGCGCTCGATTTGGACGGTTGGAACAGGAACGAAATGTTATCTGCATTGGAAACATTGGCAATACTAGCTGATCGCCGAGATACCCAGCAGTTACCTGTTGGTGAGGAAATAAAAAGAGAAGGGACAAAAGTTATTATCTGTATCGATGGTCTCGAAGAAGATACTGAGAATTGGCCAGAATGGTACTCAAGGATGCGGGAAAGTATTGAACTGATAAGTCGTTATCCACGTGTCCGCTTCGTCTACACCGCCAGACCTTATTTCTTAGACCAAAGCGAAGTGCCAGAAGATTCCAGCTTTCGAGTGATTGAAATTCCTCAAGAAGGAGACGTAACAGTATATGAGGTCTTGGATCAATATTTCAGTCCCGAACATTTTAATATTAAAGTCGAGCCTCGATCACTGATTCGTGGTATAGACAGTTTGTATGCCCTAAGACTGTTTTGTGAATTGTATGAGGGACAAACCCTTACGGCAGATAGTGATATCCTTACTGCGGAGCGAGATCTGCTGAATGAAAAAATACATCGCATCGAGCGGGATTTCAGAAACATCAAGAACGCAGGACAGTTTCGGACCCCTGTAAGGGATGCGATAGAAGCATTTTCGGAAGTGTTCTATAACCAGGCTGAAATAGAACATAACGAACTTTTCAGTTTGCTCAATAGTGGTTCATTGAGCTATTTGCAAAAAGAGGATGTTGAA
>Ga0233377_1000565_pt1 | contig 16287 bp, 15 predicted proteins | sample ElkDunMinimDraft_6_FD_191540 | JGI IMG/M metagenome (GOLD analysis project Ga0233377, IMG submission 191540) | Fecal eukaryotic communites from dung pellets of Tule Elk in California, USA - Elk Dung E36 | ecosystem: Host-associated > Mammals > Digestive system > Large intestine > Fecal | place...
ATTTCGGCCAGGTGTGGGCGACCGATGTGCGCGATCACCTGAAGCTCGAGCCCGAGGTGCTGACGGCGCCCTGGGGCGAGCTGCCGGACATGACGCGGGTCGATCCCAACAAGGATGTGGTGTTTCCGTGGAACGGCACGACCTCGGGCGTGCGCGTGGACAACGCCGACTGGATTTCCGACGACCGCGAGGGGCTGACCATCTGCGACGCGACCTCGGCGGCATTCGCGATGGACCTGCCGTGGGACAAGCTGGATGTGACGACCTTCAGCTTCCAGAAGGCGCTGGGCGGCGAGGCGGGCATCGGCGTCATGGTGCTGTCGCCGCGCGCCGTGGCGCGACTGGATACCTATCGGCCCGAGCGGTCGATCCCCAAGGTGCTGCGTCTGACCGACAAGAAGGGCTTTGACCGGACGCTGGCGGACGGTGTGGTCATCAACACCTTCTCGATCCTGACCATCGAGGACTGGATCGACGCCCTGGAGTGGGCCAAGGCGGCTGGCGGGTTGAAGGAACTGATCCGCCGCACGGACGCCAACTATGCGGCGCTGGCGGAATGGGTCGAGCGGACCGACTGGGTCGCCTTCCTGCCCGACCGGCCCGAAGTCCGCTCGACCACCTCGGTCTGCCTGAAGTTCACCGATGCGCGCATCGCGGCGATGGATGAGGCGGGGCAGAAGGCTTTCGTGAAGCGGTTCAAGGCCTTGCTGGAAGACGAGGGGGCCGTGTTCGACATGGAGCCGCATCGTTATGCGCCGCCGGGTCTGCGTCTGTGGTGCGGCTGCACGGTCGAGACGGCGGACGTCGTGGATGCAACGCCCTGGCTGGAATGGGCGTTTGCGACGGCGGTCAATGAACTGAGCGCATAATTCTGCACCGTCGGGGCGACTTCGTGTGATTCAGGGGCTATAGGCTCCCACCGCATTCTGGATTGCGGAGAAACGATCTTGGCGAACGTCGCGGTAGTCGGCGCCCAATGGGGCGACGAGGGCAAGGGCAAGATTGTCGACTGGTTGTCGAACCGGGCCGACATGGTCGTCCGGTTTCAGGGCGGCCATAACGCCGGCCATACGCTGGTCGTCGACGGCAAGGTTTACAAGCTGGCGCTGCTGCCGTCGGGCGTGGTGCAGGGCAAGCCCTCGATCATCGGCAACGGCGTGGTCGTCGATCCCTGGCATCTGGTTGGCGAGATCGAGAAGATCGTCGCCCAGGGCGTGGCCATCAGCCCCGACATCCTGACCATCGCCGACAACGCCTGCCTGATCCTGCCGATCCACCCGGCCCTGGACGTGGCGCGCGAGGCCGCCGCCAGCGCGCCGGGCGCCAAGATCGGCACGACCGGTCGCGGCATCGGCCCGGCCTATGAGGACAAGGTGGGGCGTCGCGCCATCCGCGTCTGCGATCTGGCCAACGAAGACGACCTGAAGATCAAGATCGACCGTCTGCGCTCGCATCATGATCCGCTGCGCGCGGGTCTGGGGTTGGAACCGATCGATCCGGCGGCCTTGCTGGCGCAACTGCTGGAGATCGCGCCGAAGATTCTGCCCTATGTGAAGCCGGCCTGGCGCGTGCTGGATCAGGCGCAGAAGGACGGCAAGCGCGTGCTGTTCGAAGGGGCGCAGGGCGCCTTCCTGGACGTGGATCACGGCACCTATCCCTATGTGACGTCGTCCAACACCGTGGCCGGACAGGCGGCGGCGGGTTCTGGCATCGGGCCGCGCGGCGTCGGCTATGTGCTGGGCATCGTAAAGGCCTATACGACCCGCGTCGGCGAAGGCCCGTTTGCCTGTGAACTGAACGACGAAGTCGGCGAGCATCTGGCGGTCGTGGGCCGCGAGGTCGGCGTGAACACGGGGCGGGCGCGTCGTTGCGGCTGGTTCGACGCGGTTCTGGTGCGCCAGTCGGTGGCCATCAACGGCATCGACGGCATCGCCCTGACCAAGCTGGATGTGCTGGACGGGCTGAAGACGCTGAAGATCTGCGTCGGCTATCGCATCAACGGCGAGGTGCTGGATTACCTGCCGTCGAGCCTGAAGGCTCAGGCCTCGGCCGAGCCGGTGTTCGAGGAGCTGGAAGGCTGGAGCGAGAGCACGGCCGGGGTCCGCACCTTCAAGGACCTGAACGCCCATGCGCTGAAATACGTGCGTCGGATCGAGGAGTTGATCGGCGCGCCGGTGGCCTTGCTGTCGACCAGCCCCGAGCGGGACGACACCATCCTGATGCGCGATCCGTTCCAGGGCTGACACGTTCAACGGGTCTTAACGGACGCCGCGTATGGTCACGGGGACTGGCTGGAGGGTCCCTGTGTTCGCAATCGATCGCCGCATGCTGGCCAAGCTGGAGCCTGTGGTTCGACGGGTGATGATCGTCGACGCCAATATGCATGCGGCGCGGCTGTTGACCGACATCATGAAGGGGCTGGGTGCGCGCGAGGTGGCGGTCGAGCCGGATAACGCCTCGGCGATGAGGATGGCCGAAGCGCTGGAGCCGGGGCTGATCTTTGTGGAGCGCAGCGGCGAGGGCTTGAACGGAGAGACGCTGGCGCGGTCGATCCGGCGGTCGCATCTGTCTTGCCGGACTTCACCCATCATCATGATCACCGCCGAGGCGACGGCCCAGACCATCCTCGGCGCGCGCGACGCGGGCGTGCATGAGTTTCTGCGCAAGCCCTTCGCCAGCGCCGACCTGTACAAGCGGATCGAGAATGTGGCGCTGAAGCCGCGTGGCTGGGTCGAGGGTGTGGCCTATGTCGGGCCGGACCGCCGCCGCTTCAACTCAGGCGAATACGCCGGTCCAGGCAAGCGCAAGAGCGATGCGCCCAAGACCGGCGACGCCGCCATGGCTGAAGCCAAGGATCAGGCCATGCGCATCCTGGCGGCGGCCCTGGACCAATTCGACAATGATCCGGTGCAGGCGGTCCGTGCTGTGCGCCAGCAGGCCGTAACGCTGAAAGAGGTCGCGCTGAAGGGCGCGGACTCCAAGCTGCAGGTGGCCGTGGGCGCGCTGGAGGTCAGCATGGCCTCAGGGACGCCGACGAAGGCGACCCTGGCGGCGCCGATCGGCGCACTTCTGGCCATGGTGACGCTGGAGCCGGCGCGCCGCGCAGGCTGAGTCATCTTCAGGCGTCGACGAGGTTGCGTTCCTCGGCGGCGGCCCGCATCGCCTTCTGAAGCTTCTCGAAAGCGCGGACCTCGATCTGGCGCACCCGCTCGCGCGAGACGCCGTACTGGCCGGCCAGCTCTTCGAGGGTGACCGGATCGTCCTTGAGGCGGCGCTCCGTGAGGATGTGCTTCTCGCGGTCGGTCAGCTCATGCATGGCTTCTTCGAGCAGGCCGCGGCGGATGGATTTCTCCTCGCTTTCGGCCAGCGCAGTCTCCTGCGAGACAGCGGTGTCGTCCGACAGCCAGTCCTGCCATTCGCTCTCGCCGTCCGAACGTATCGGGGCGTTCAGCGAAGAGTCGCCGCCCAGGCGACGGTTCATGTTGGTGACCTCTTCTTCCGACACGCCCAGCTTGGTGGCGATGGCGGTGAGGTGTTCCGGGTGCAGGTCGCCTTCCTCGAAGGCCGAGATCTGGCTCTTGGCCTTGCGCAGGTTGAAGAACAGCTTCTTCTGCGCGGCGGTGGTGCCCATCTTCACGAGCGACCAGCTGCGCAGGATGTATTCCTGGATCGAGGCGCGGATCCACCACATGGCGTAGGTCGCCAGGCGGAAACCCTTGTCGGGATCGAATTTCTTGACGGCCTGCATCAGGCCGACGTTGCCTTCGGAAATCACCTCGCCGATCGGCAGGCCGTAGCCGCGATAGCCCATGGCGATCTTGGCCACGAGGCGAAGGTGGGAGGTCACGAGCTGATGCGCGGCCTCGGGATCCTGGTGCTCGGTCCACCGCTTGGCCAGCATGAACTCTTCGTCCTTGGCCAGCATCGGGAATTTACGGATTTCAGTAAGATAGCGCGACAGTCCCTGTTCAGGCGACATCACCGCGAGTGATCTGGCTACAGCCATAAGTCTGGTCCCTCCGACCGTGAGAACGAGCGGGTTCTTCGGAAACGACCACCCAATGTGCGCCGTCGCCTCACCCCTCAACCGATGAGATAGGGTCGGGTTGCCGCCAATGTCAGTGGCGGATCGTCACACGAAAGCGTGACCGTTGCCCCGGCGCCACGCACCGATGAAGGGATGTGTAGCAGATGGTCAGTCCTTTATCAAGACTTACTTGTCCAGACCGAGGATCTGGCGATAGGTCGGATGGACGATGTCGGCATGTTCCGGGTGTTTCTGCAGATAGCCGGCGAAGAAGGTGCAGACCGGCAGGAGCAGCAGGCCGCGCGCGCGAGCATCTGCGATGACGTGTTTCGCCAGGCGGCTGGCGACGCCCTGACCTTCCAGCGCCTGGGGCACCAGGGTCTCGGTGATCATCAGATTGGGCTCTGACAGATTGTAGGTGACGATGGCGGTCTGGTCGCCGAGCGCCAGTTCGTAGCGTTTGGCCTCGGTGTTGTCGCGGATGTCGGGGTCGGTCATGCGGGTCTCCTTTGGGTTCAGAGATGGGTGAGCAGGGCCTCAAGCGCCAGCATGTCGGCGGGCGGGTCGGTTTCGAAGCGCAGGGTCTCGCCGGTGACGGGATGGACGAAGCCGAGGACGGCGGCGTGCAGGGCCTGTCGGGTCAGGCCGGCTTCGGAGACGGCGGCGCGGACAGGGGCGGCGGGGCTGCCCGAGCCATAGACGGCGTCGCTGAGGATGGGCGCGCCCTTGGACGCCATGTGCACGCGGATCTGGTGGGTGCGGCCCGTGTGCAGGGTGCAGGCGACGCGGGCGGCGGGCGGAGCTGTGCCGATTTTGGAAGGTGTGCCGAAAGTGCGTTCGACGATGTAGTCGGTCACGGCTTTGCGCCCTCCCGATTTGAGGACGGCCATCTTCTTACGATCGCCGTGAGACCGACCGATCAGCGTCTCGATGCGTCCCTCACGAGGCATCGGCATCCCCCGCGTCAGGGCGATGTAGGTCCGCTCGATGTCATGCGTGGCGAACAGGGCCGAAAGGCCCGCGTGGGCGCGGTCGGACTTGGCGGCGACCATGACGCCCGAGGTGTCCTTGTCGAGGCGGTGGACAATGCCGGGGCGGGCCACGCCGCCTATGCCCGACAGGCTGTCGCCGCAGTGGTGCAGAAGGGCGTTGACCAGAGTGCCGTCCGGCGTGCCCGGCGCCGGGTGGGCCGCCATGCCTGCAGGTTTGTCGATGACGATGAGGTCGGCGTCCTCGAACAGCACGGTCAGGGGGATGGCCTGGGGCAGGGGGACCGCAGAGACCAGAGGCGGCAGGATGATGGCGTAGAGGCCGGGCTGCGCCTTGGCCGATCCGTTGGAGACGGACTGGCCGTCGCGGGTGACGGCGCCCTCGGCCAGCAGAGCTTGCAGCCGGGCGCGCGACAGGGTGGGGAAGGCTTCGGCCAGAGCCTTGTCGAGGCGTACGCGGGGCGCGTCGAGATACGCCTCGAGGGTTTCCGCGTCGTCGTCTTCCTTCAGCAAGGGTTCATCGGCCATAGGGCGAAATAGCATGGCTTGGCGACGAGAGGCATCATCGCCTCTTGATCGTTGATGAATGGCCTTGGGAGGGGTCGAGATGAAGCTGTTGATCGCCGCCGCCGTCGCCGCCACGGGCGTTGTCCTGTTGTCCGGCTGCGCCACGATGAATGAAGACCAGTGCCGGGTCGGCGACTGGGGCGGGCAGGGCTGGCGAGACGGCGCGGAAGGGCGCCAGACCAGCCGTCTGGACGATCACGCCAAGGCCTGCGCCAAATACGGCGTGGTCCCGAACATGACCGCCTATCTGTCCGCGCGCGAAGATGGTCTGCGCACCTACTGCACCTGGGAAAACGGCTTCCGGCAGGGGCGGCAGGGAAACAACTACGGCGGGGTCTGCTCGCCCGCCGAAGAGACTGAATTCCTGCCCGCCTATCAGGACGGCCGCCAGATTCATGCTGTGGAACAGGCCGTGTCTTCGGCGGAAAATGCGCTGAACTCAGCCGTCAGCCGTATTGCGGACCGTGAGGACAAGCTGGAGGCCAAGCAACGGGAACTGCGCCAGGACGGGCTGACGGACGAAGAGCGCCAGCGCATCCGCGAACGCATTCGTGAAGTGCGAGGCGAGATACAGGACGCCCGGAGCGATGCCCGTCAGGCTGAAGATGATCTTCGCTACGCCGAGGCGGAGGCGCGGGCGGTGATCAGCGCTCTGGGCGGTCGCTACGGCGTGTGGTGATGTGAGTGATTTCCTCCTCGCATCGTGGGGAGGTGGCGCGGACGCGCAGCGTGCGTGACGGAGGGGCTGCCGACCGAGCGCTCGGACGCAGCCCCTCCACCGCTTCGCGGTCCCCCTCCCCATGAATGGGGAGGAAATGAAAGAGCGTCAGGCGGCCTTGGAGGCCGATTTGCCGAAGTGGGGATCCAGGTCGCCGGCGGCGTAGCGCTTGGCCATCTGGGCGGTGGACAGGGGACGGATCTTCGACGCCTGACCTTCGCAGCCGAACTGCTGGTAGCGCTCGATGCACAGCTTGCGCATGGCTTCCTTGGCGGGCTTGAGCCAGGCGCGCGGGTCGAACTCGCCCGGCTTTTCCATCAGCAGTTTGCGCACGGCGCCGGTCATGGCCATGCGGTTGTCGGTGTCGATGTTGATCTTGCGCACACCGTGCTTGATGCCGCGCTGGATTTCCTCGACCGGCACGCCCCAGGTCTGGGGCATCTGGCCGCCATAGGCGTTGATGATGTCCTGCAGGTCCTGCGGCACCGAGGACGAGCCGTGCATGACCAGGTGGGTGTCGGGCAGGCGGCGGTGGATTTCCTCGATCACGTTCATGGCCAGGACTTCGCCGTCCGGCTTGCGGCTGAACTTGTAGGCGCCGTGGCTGGTGCCCATGGCGATGGCCAGGGCGTCGACCTTGGTGGCGCGGACGAAGTCGACGGCCTGATCCGGGTCGGTCAGCAGGGCCGAGTGGTCCAGCTTGCCCTCGAAGCCGTGGCCGTCTTCGGCCTCGCCCATGCCGGTTTCCAGCGAGCCGAGCACGCCCAGTTCACCCTCGACCGAGACGCCGCAGCTGTGGGCCATTTCGGTGACGCGACGGGTGACGTCGACATTGTATTCGTAGGAGGCGGGGGTCTTGGCGTCTTCTTCCAGCGAGCCGTCCATCATCACCGAGGTGAAGCCGTACTGGATGGCGGTGGCGCAGGTCGCCGGGCCGTTGCCGTGGTCCTGGTGCATGCAGACCGGGATGTGCGGGTAGAGCTCGGCCAGGGCGTCGATCAGCTTGGCCAGGACGATGTCGTTGGCGTAGCTGCGGGCGCCGCGCGAGGCCTGGATGATGACCGGAGCGTTGACGGCTTCCGCCGCCTCCATGATCGCCAGGCCCTGTTCCATGTTGTTGATGTTGTAGGCGGGCAGGCCGTAGTCGTTTTCCGCAGCGTGATCGAGCAGCTGTCGCAGCGTGATGCGCGCCATGAGTAGTCTCCTGAACCAATAGTGATTTTGCCGGAGGTCTTAGCCTGAAGGGGCCGGGAAGTCACGCTGTGTGACTGTCGCGCCTCAGACCCGCAAGGCCTCGACACCGGGCAGGGGCTTGCCCTCCATCCATTCCAGGAAGGCGCCGCCGGCGGTGGAGACAAAGGTCATGTCGTCCGAGACGCCCGCATGGTTCAGGGCCGCGACGGTGTCGCCGCCGCCGGCTACGGCGATCAGTTTTCCGGCTTTGGTCAGCTCGGCGGCGTGTCTGGCGGCCGCGACGGTTGCGGCGTCGAACGGCGGCACCTCGAACACGCCCAGCGGGCCGTTCCAGATCAGGGTCTTCGACGCCTCCATGGCGGCGTTCAGGCGGGCGACGGTCTCGGGACCGGCGTCCAGGATCTTGTCGTCGGCGGACAGGGCCTCGCCCGCGCGGACGGTGCGGGCCGCGGCGCCTGGCTTGACCTCGGTGGCCACCACCAGATCGACGGGCAGAAGGATTTCACAGCCCTTGGCCGCAGCTTCGGTCAGGATGGCGCGGGCGGTGTCGGCCATGTCCTTTTCGGCCAGAGAGCCGCCGATATCGACGCCTTGCGCGAACAGGAAGGTGTTGGCCATGCCGCCGCCGATGGCCAGCGTGTCCAGCCGGGCGACCAGGTTCTGCAGCAGGTCCAGCTTGGTCGAGACCTTGGCCCCGCCGACGATGCCGATGACCGGCTTCTGCGGACGGCCAAGGGCGGCGTCCAGCGCGTCGAGTTCGCGGCGCATGGATTCACCAGCGTAGGCGGGCAGCAGGCGGGCCAGCCCTTCGGTCGAGGCGTGGGCGCGGTGCGCCGCCGAGAAGGCGTCGTTGACATAGAGGTCGCCCAGTTCCGCCAACTGCGCGGCGAAGGCGGGATCGTTCTTCTCCTCGCCCGCATGGAAGCGGACGTTCTCCAGCAGGACCACGCCGCCGGCGTCCAGATCGGCCAGAACGGCCCTGGCTTCTTCGCCCACGCAGTCGTCGGCGAAACGCACCGGGGCGCCCAACAGGTTTTCCAGATCATCGACGACGGGCTTCAGGCTCATCGACGGGACGCGCTGGCCCTTGGGCCGGTCGAAGTGGGCCAGCAGCGCCACCTTGGCCCCTGCGTCGCGCAGGCGCTGGATCGTTGGCAGGGCGACCCGCAGACGGGTGTCGTCGGTGACCTTGCCCCCCTCCATCGGCACGTTGAAGTCCACGCGGACCAGAGCGGTCTTGCCGGCGATGTCTTTGGCGTCGTCGAGGGTGCGGAAGGTCATGTTACGGTCTCAGAACACAAGAAATGCCGCTCGCGTCAGTCCGTGAACGGTGAGGGCGAGCAACAGGTTAAAGCCGATCACTCCCAAGGGGAGCCACTTGGCAAGGTTTGGTCGACCAAGTTGACTTGCCGCATCATTCCAACTTTGCATTGTCCAGTAGGCGTTCTTGAAGACAGTCAAGCCAGCTAATGTGACGGTTCCAACGCTCACAGCCAACCAACTCCAACCTGAAGCAGCCGCCCAGCCGAGCCAGCCAAAAACAAGAACGCTCATGATGCGAGCAAGCAGGCGGCGTAAACCGAGCCGCCTTTTGCGGCTCGGTTGATCAGACATCAGAGGAACTTGGCCATCACCAGCGCGGTGTCGGCCATCCGCGTGGCGAAGCCCCACTCGTTGTCGTACCAGGTCAGGACGCGGGCCAGCTTGCCGTCGACGACTTGCGTCTGCGGCAGGGCGGCGGTCGAGGAGGCCGCAATGTGGTTCAGATCGATCGACACGAGCGGGTCCTTGGTTGTGAACAGGACGCCGTTCATCGGGCCCTCAGCGGCGGCTTGCAGGGCGGCGTTGATCTCTTCCACCGTCACGTCGCGGGCGGCCACGACCTTCAGATCGACGACCGAGACGTTCGGGGTCGGGACGCGGATGGACGAGCCGTCCAGCTTGCCCTTCAGTTCCGGCAGGACCAGGCCCAGGGCCTTGGCGGCGCCGGTCGAGGTCGGGATCATGCTGAGGCCAGCGGCGCGGCCCCGGTACAGGTCCTTGTGCATCGTATCCAGCGTCGGCTGGTCGCCGGTGTAGGCGTGGATGGTGGTCATGTAGCCGCGCTCGATGCCGAACAGGTCGTTCAGCACCTTGGCCACGGGGGCCAGGGCGTTGGTGGTGCACGAGCCGTTGGAGACCACGATGTCGTCGGCGGTCAGGGTCTCATGGTTGACCTTGAAGACGATGGTCTTGTCGGCGTTGTCGGCGGGGGCCGAGACCAGGACGCGCTTGGCGCCGGCCTTCAGGTGGGCCGAGGCCTTGTCCTTGGAGGTGAAGATGCCGGTGCACTCGAAGGCGATGTCCACCTTCAGCTCGGCGTGCGGCAGGTTGGCCGGGTCGCGCTCGGCGGTGACCTTGATCTTGCCCGTGCCGACGTCGATCCAGTCTTCGCCCGTCGTCACCGTGCCGGGGAAACGACCGTGCACCGAGTCATAGCGGAACAGATGGGCGTTGGTCTCGACCGGGCCCAGGTCGTTGATGGCCACGACTTCGATGTCGGTGCGGCCATGCTCAATGATCGAACGCAGCACAAGGCGGCCGATGCGGCCGAAACCATTGATGGCGACGCGAACGGTCATGATGAGGCTCCTGAAAAAGGGAATGGCGTGTGATTGGGGGCTTCAATGCAACCCATGGCGCGACGTTTCAAGTCCGCGCCCGTAACAAGGCGTGATCGACTGTAACGACCGCACAATCATGCATTGAAGAAGAACCGGCGTGCGGCCTATCATGAAGCCATGGGATCGACGGCTGTTCTGGGCAGGGTTTGCGTCTCCATCGTCATCGGTCTGACGCTGGTCAGCGGTTCCGCGCACGCCGTCCAGCCCGCACCCACGCTGGATGTTGCGGACACCGTCGCTGTCGTCCGACCCGATCGCGACCGGATGCGGATGAACGCCCGGGTGTTCGACCAGGTCTGGGGCGAAACCCGCAGCCAGTATTATGACCCGGCCCTGCACGGCGTGGACTGGAACGCCGCACGGCGCGTCTACAGGCCGCAGGCCGTGGCCGCGCCGGACGACCGGCGTCTGTATCAGATCATGGCCCGCATGATGGGCCTGCTGGACGACGCCCACGCCATGGTGGTGTCGCCCGCCGTGGCGCGACGGCAGGACGCCCTGCAGCAGCCCCGCCCCACCCTGGGGATCACCGTCAGCGTGGCGACGGACGAGACCGGCGGCTATCTGATCGACCGCGTCCGCGCGGGCTCTCCTGCTGAGGACGCCGGGATCGTCGCGGGCTGGCGGCTGTTGACCGGAGAAGGCGCACGCTGGACGCCCGAGAACGACGTGGTCGCCGGGCAACCGCTGGACCTGAACCTGATCGACGCGGCGGGCGCGCCCCGTTCTGTGGTCGTCACGCCGCGGATTCTTGATCCCCTGCCGACCTTCGTCGCCGACGACACCCGGCCCGGCGTGCTGGTGCTGCGCATTGACGGCTTCGACGAGGGGCTGGGCCAGTGGATGGGCCGTCAGCTGCACGGCCTGGCGCCGCAGACCGACGTGGTTCTGGACCTCAGAGGCAATCCGGGCGGGCGGTTGTATGAGGCCGACGCGGTCCTGAGCTGTTTCCTGCCCATGGGCCAGGAGTGGGCGACGCGGACGGTGCGGTCGGGACGGCGCGTGACGCTGAAGACGGAAGGGGGCTGCGGCGGTCTGACGGAGCCTGCGACCAATCCTGTCGCCGTTCTGGTCGACGGCCACAGCCGCAGCGCCGCCGAACTGACCCCCGCCGCCTTGCAGGAGGCCGGGCGGGCGCTGGTGGTCGGAGAACGCACAGCCGGCGCCGTTCTGATCGCCCAGAGCACGCAACTGCCCGACGGCGGGCGACTGACGCTCAGCCGGGCCGACTTCGTCACTTCGGGCGGCGTTCGTCTGGAGAAGCGCGGGGTCGAGCCCGACCTTTTGGCGGCCGATGCAGGCGGTTCGACTGACGTCGTGCTGGAGGCGGCGCTGGCGGCGCTGGCCGCGAACGACAATGCCGTCGTCGAACAGTCGGGCGCGCGCGCGACATCCGCGCTTTAGGACCCGATCACCCTTGACCCGGCGCGCCGGGCGGGGGACGGAGCCGGAATGAATTATCGCCACAGCTTTCACGCCGGAAATTTCGCGGACCTGGTCAAGCACGCCCTGGTGCTGTGGCTGCTGGAGCGGGCCCAGCGCTCGGGTCCTGTCGCGGTGGTCGACACCCATGCCGGCGCGGGCCTGTATGACCTGACCGGCGACGCGACACGCTCGCGCGAGGCCGAAGCCGGGATCGCCCGGCTGATCGCAGCCGAGGGCCGCCCGCCGCTGATCGAGGCTCTGGCGAAGGCGGTCGCGGCGCTGAACCCCGAGGGCGGCGCCGACCTCTATCCCGGTTCGCCCCTGTTGGTCGCCCAGCGGTTGAGGGCTACGGACGGCTATGTCGGTTTTGAGCTCAACCCGCCGGTTCTGGAACTGCTGGAACAGGCGTTGCAGTCGTTCGCCAACGCCTCGGCGCGGGGCGGAAACGGTTACGATCAGGCCGTGGCCGAGGCGGGCCGCACGCCCGGCGGTCTGGTGCTGATCGATCCGCCGTTCGAACAACCTGACGATTATCTGAGGGCCGCTGACACGGGCGCAGCCATCGCCCTGGCCGATGCGCGGACGACGGTGGCGATCTGGACCCCGCTCAAGGACATGGAGACGTTCGACGGCTTCCTGCGTCGCCTGGACAAGGCGGGGATCAAGGGGGCGCTGGTCGCCGAGGCGCGGCTGCGGCCCCTGACCAATCCCATGAAGATGAACGGCTGCGCCATGGTGGTGCTGAACCCGCCGGCGGGCGCGGAGGCGGCGGCGCAGGAAATCTGCGGCTGGGTCTGCGACGCCCTGGGCGACACGGGCGCCCGCGCCGAGGTCTGGTCCAGCTAATCGATCACTTCGCCGGGCTCGTAGAGATTGGGCTCGAACGTCGCCAGCGCCATGATCGGCTCCAGCCGCGCCATGATCGAGGGGTGACGGGCCATCACCTTCCAGTCATCGCGCGAACGCCAGATGGAATGGACCGCCGCCGTCTTGCCGTTCAGGCCCCGGTGAAGCGACGCCGAGATGAAACCCTCCAGATCGCGCTGGACCTTCAGCATCAGGCCCAGATGCTCCATCAGATCGGCCTGCCGCGCCGGTTCGCACCGGTAGACGTTGATCAGCACCACAGGATCGCCGTCGAAGGAGTTGGTCTCGGTCATGGCGTGCGCTTTAGCTGATGAAGGTTTGCGCGTCTCGCGTGATCCTCCATATCAGGGGGCGACAAGGAGCCTGCATGACCCGCATCGCCATTCTGGAGACCGGCCACCCGCCAGAGGCGCTTAAGGATGCGTTCGACGACTATCCGGCCCGGTTCCGGTCCCTGCTGGGCGAGGGTGTGGCGACGACGCGGTTCGATGTTCAGGCCGGGCGCCTGCCTGACGATCCGTCGGCGTTCACCGGCGCCATCGTCACCGGCTCGGCGGCGGGGGTTTATGACGATCTGCCGTGGATTCCCCAGTTGATCGACTGGCTGCGGGCCGCGCGGGGGCGGACGCGGCTGGTCGGCATCTGCTTCGGCCATCAAGTCATGGCCCACGCCTTCGGCGGCCGGGTCGAGAAGTCGGACAAGGGCTGGGGGGTCGGCCTGCATCGTTACGACGTTTTGCGCGACGAACCGTGGATGCATCCGCGCGCACGCACGATCGCCATCCCGGTCTCGCATCAGGATCAGGTCGTGGACGCCGCCGGCGCGCGCGTCATCGCCTCGTGCGCCTTCACCCCCTACGCCGGTCTGGCATGGGGCGAGGACGCCATGAGTTTCCAGTGCCACCCGGAGTTCCAGCCCGAATACGCCGCCGCCCTGCTTGAGACGCGACGCGGCCACCGCATCCCCGAAGCGCTGGCGGACGAGGCTCTGGCCAGCCTGAAGCGCTCCAACGACCGGGCCGTGCTGACGGCGTGGATACGCGCCTTCCTGCTGTTGACCCCGCCGCCGGTCGAGGCGGGCGGCAGCGGCATCTGATCGCGATCAGATCCCCAGCAGGGTGATCAGGCCGAAAGCCAGAGCCACCAGAACCAGCAGCGACAGAGTGGCGGCCAGGGCCACCCGGCCTCCGCCTCGTCCCACGACCCGCAGGTCGGTCTGCAGCCCCAGCCCGGCCATGGCCACGACGGTCAGCAGGCTGGACGCCGCGCCCGCAGGCTGGATGGCGGCGGCGGGGATCAGGCCCAGCGACCGCGCCGCCAGCAGGATCAGGAAGCCGACGATGAACCAAGGGACAAGCTTCGACAGCCTGGGCAGGCGTTTCTTGCCGTCATCGTCCTTCGCCGTCTCGGTCCGGCCCATGATCAGCGACGCCGCCAGAACCACCGGCCCCAGCATCAGCACGCGCACCAGCTTGATCAGGGCGCCGGTCTGGGTCGCCACCGTCCCCATCGGCGCGGCGGCGGCCAGAACCTGAGGCACGGCATAGACGGTCAGGCCCGCCAGAACCCCATACTCCAGCCCGCCCATCTGCAGCGCCACGCCCAGAAGAGGCAGGATCAACACCACGGCTACGCCAAGCACGGCGGTGAAGGCGATGGCGGAGGCCACCTCTTCCCCGTCGGCCTTGATCACCGGCGCGACGGCTGCGATGGCCGAGTTGCCGCATATGGCGTTGCCGCAGGCGACCAGCGCCGCCATCCGGCGCGGCAGGCCCAGCATCCTCCCGATGCCGTAGCCCGCGCCGATGCCCACCGCGACAATGATCACCACCGCCAGGAACAGCACCCCGCCGATCGAGGCTAGGGCCTGGGCGCTGATCGTCGCTCCCAGCAGCAGGATGGCGAACTCCAGCACGGGACGGGCGCAGAATTCGACGCCGGGCTTGAAGCGTTCGGGCATGGACCAGACGGTGCGCACCGCCGCCCCCAGCAGGATGGCCAGCACCAGGCCTTCCAGCCAGGGTCGCCCGAACATCGACTGTTCGACATGGGCCAGACCCATCGCCGCCGCGCTGACCGCCAGGCACAGCAGCAGGCCCGGAATGATGCGCCGCGCCATGCCGCCCAGATCGCGCCACGGCGTTTGCGGCAATGCAGAGGACGGCAGAGGGGCGGGTGCGGTGGTCATCGCAACTGTGATGCGCCCGAGGATGATCAGTGGTCCATCGGATTATAATGATCTATTCAATCTGATATGGAGATTGATTGATGATCCTGGAGCGCCTGCGTATTTTCGTCGCCGTGGCTGAGCGCGAGCATGTCACCCGCGCGGCGCAGAGCCTGCACCTGACCCAGTCGGCGGTGTCCAACGCCATCGCGGCGCTGGAGGGCGAGCATGACGTCAAGCTGTTCGACCGTATCGGGCGGGGAGTGGCGCTGAACGCGGCGGGTCAGGCCTTCCTGCCGGAAGCGCGGGCGGTGCTGGCGCGGGCGGCGGCGGCCGAAGCGGCTTTGGCCGACCTGAGCGGGCTGCGGCGCGGGCGGCTGACCCTCTGGGCCAGCCAGACCATCGCCGGCTACTGGCTGCCTGAACGGCTGGTGGCCTTTCATCAGGCCTATCCCGGCGTGACGCTGGAGGTCTCGGTCGGCAACAGCCGCGAGGTGGCCGACGCCGTTCTGGACGGCGCCGCCGAGATCGGCCTGATCGAGGGCGAGATCGACGAGCCGATGTTGGATGAAGCCATCGTCGGCGCCGACCGTCTTGCGGTGCTGATCACGCCGGACCACCCTTGGGCCCGAATAAAACGGCTGCGGGCCGAGGCGTTGCTGGATCAGCCCTGGGTGCTGCGCGAGTTGGGGTCTGGCACCCGCTCCAGCTTCGAGGCGGCTTTGAGGGACGCAGGCGCCGCACCGGAATTGCTGAACGTCATCATGACCCTGCCGTCCAATGAGGCGGTGCTGACGGCGGCGCTTGCGGGGGCGGGGGCCACGGCCCTGTCGCAGAGCGTGGCCGAGGCGGCCATCGCCTCAGGGCGTCTGAAGCGGGCCGCCTTCGACCTGCCTGAACGGCCCTTCCGCCTGCTGCGCCACAGCGACCGCTACCGCAGCCGCGCGGCCCAGGCCTTTGTCGATCAGCTGAACGTCTGAACGCGCCGGATCAGGGCCACTTCACCACGGGCGGCATGGAGCTGAGGATCGAATCGACATTGCCGCCGGTCTTCAGGCCGAACATGGTGCCGCGGTCGTACAGCAGGTTGAACTCGACATAGCGGCCACGCCGGATCAACTGTTCCTCGCGTTCCTCAGGCGTCCAGGGCTCGTTCATCCGACCGCGCACGATGTCGACATAGGCCTTTAGGAAGGCCTCCCCCACATCGCGGGTGAAGGCGAAGTCCTTGGCGTAGTCGCCGCTGTTGTGGTGGTCGTAGAAGATGCCGCCGGTGCCGCGCGGTTCGTTCCGGTGCGGCAGGAAGAAATACTCGTCGCACCAGGCCTTGTATTTCGCATGCCAGGCCGGGTCATGTGCATCGCAGGCGTCCTGCATGGCGGCGTGGAAGGCCAGGGTGTCCGGGTGGTCCTGGCGACGGTCGGCGTCCAGCACCGGCGTCAGGTCGCCGCCGCCGCCGAACCAGCTTTTGGTCGTCGAGATGAAGCGGGTGTTCATATGCACCGCCGGCACGCGCGGGCTGACCGGGTGACAGATCAGGCTGATTCCCGTGGCGAAGAAGCGCGGGTCTTCCTCGGCCCCGGGCACGTTTTTGGCGTAGTCGGCGGGGAAGGTTCCGTGAACGGTCGAACAGTGCACCCCGACCTTCTCGAACAGCCGTCCGCTCATCA
>Ga0233377_1000567_pt1 | contig 16266 bp, 15 predicted proteins | sample ElkDunMinimDraft_6_FD_191540 | JGI IMG/M metagenome (GOLD analysis project Ga0233377, IMG submission 191540) | Fecal eukaryotic communites from dung pellets of Tule Elk in California, USA - Elk Dung E36 | ecosystem: Host-associated > Mammals > Digestive system > Large intestine > Fecal | place...
AGGCAGTTTTTTTTGGATATGATTAATTAATCTTTTATGTAACATTTACTACAAATAGGTGAAATTATTCTTTGTAATTTTAAGGTATGGATCAATTACAACAAATAGAGGAATTTCAGACAAGCCCAGAATTGGTGGCGAAATTGTACGCGAATAGTATTCCGAAAACTTATCCAGCTGGAAGTATCATTTTAAATGAGAATTCAAGCATTCATGCTATTCCGATTGTTATAAAAGGTGTAATGCGCGTTATTCGTACGGAAGAAGATGGACGAGAAATTTTGTTGTATTATATCAAAGCTGGTGAAAGTTGCATCATGTCTTTTCTAGGTGGAATGCATCAAGAAACAAGTAAAGTCAAGGCAGAAGTAGAGGAGGATGCTGAGATTTTATTTCTTCCGATGGATAAAGTTTCACTGTTCATCAAGGAACATCCAGAGTGGTTGGACTATATTTTTAGATTGTACCACAAACGTTTCGAAGAATTACTAGAAATCATCAATGCAATTGCATTTAAAAAAGTCGATGAGCGCTTACTAACTTTACTTCAAAAGAAGGTAGATTTAACACAAAGCACAACCATTCACATCACCCACGAACAATTAGCAAATGAGTTGGGAACAAACCGTGTTGTTGTTTCTCGCTTACTAAAGCAATTGGAAGAAGAGGGGAGAGTACAATTGGGAAGAAATAAGATTCTTTTGGTTGATAATTGATAATTGAAAGTGAATAGTTGATAATTGATAGTTGAAAGTGAATAGTTGATAATTGATAGTTGATAGTTGAAGGTGAATAGATGAAAGTTAATAGTTGGTAGATTTTTTTTGTGAAAATTCACTATATTAGATAGTTATAGACCTTAACAACTGAAACGTATGAAAAATGGTGTTTCCGAAAAAAGCATGGCTTTTGCTATTGAAATTGTATGATTGTATCAATTTTTATCTAAAGAGAAAAAGGAATTCGTTTTATCAAAGCAGTTGTTAAGAAGCGGAACAGCAGTTGGTGCATTAATTAGAGAGGCGGATCATGCGCAGTCAAAAGCTGATTTTTTAAATAAAATGAATATCTCATTAAAAGAGGCAAACGAAACGCTTTATTGGATTATTCTTTTAAAGGAAACAGATTATCTTTCCAACGAGCAAGCTAATTCCATCTATAAACCAGCAGAGGAAATAACCAAAATGTTAATTTCCATCGTAAAAACTACAAAAATCTCACTTGGAAGGAATTGATTAATTGATAGTTAATAGTTGATAGTTGGAAATCACTCTCCACTTTCCACTCTCAACTCTCCATTCTCCACTCTCCATTCTCCACTTTCCACTCTCAACTCTCCATTCTCCACTCTCCATTCTCCATTCTCCATTCTCCACTTTCAACTCTCCACTAAATCACTCTCCACTAAATCACTCTCCACTAAATCACTCTCCACTAAATCACTCTCCATTATCCACTCTCCACTAAATCACTCTCAACTATTTTCCTCTTCTGTAACTAAAGTGACTGTATACCTTCCGTGTTCTCAAGAACTTTGCAATATCAAATTTAAGTTTATGATGTTAGCAGGTTTTATAGCAGCAATTTTTATCGGTATTTCGCTTGGGTTAATAGGTGGAGGAGGAAGTATTTTAACCGTTCCAGTTTTGGTCTATTTATTTTCGATCGATCCCGTCATGGCAACAGCTTATTCACTTTTTATTGTCGGAATCACAAGCGTAGTCGGTTCAGTGAATTATTTAAAAAAAGGACTCGTCAATATGCGTACCGCCATCGTTTTTGGACTTCCATCCATAATTTCGGTGTTTATAACACGCGCCTATATTGTTCCAGCAATCCCAGATGAGGTGTTTACAATCGGTTCTTTAGTCATCACAAAACCCTTACTTTTTATGTCGCTTTTTGCCATTCTGATGGTGTTTGCGTCATTCAGTATGATCAAAAAAGATAAAAAGAAGGAAATTCAGGTGACTCAAAAGCAGCAATTCAATTATCCCCTAATCTTAGTTGAAGGATTAATCGTTGGACTTCTAACAGGTTTAGTTGGTGCTGGTGGAGGATTCTTAATCATCCCTGCACTAGTGATCTTAAGTAAGCTTCCGATGAAAGAAGCAGTGGGTACATCACTTGTCATCATCGCAGCAAAATCATTGATTGGATTTGCCGGAGAAGATTTCAATGGAGCAATTGACTGGACATTCTTACTTTCCATATCCGCTTTCGCAATCCTTGGAATTATCCTTGGAACCTTGCTTACTAAAAGAATCGACGGTGAAAAACTAAAGCCCGCATTCGGTTGGTTCGTGTTGGTGATGGGGATTTATGTCTTAATTAAAGAATTTTTCCTCTAAGAATCAGAATTTCGTTTAGAAGCTTTTTCCCGCTTTCCGCTATATCCCCAACAAAGTTGCTATGAAATTTCGTTATTTGTTGGGGGATGCCGCTTCAATCGGGGCTAGTAGATTTCCATTATTTATAAAATTTTCATGTAACGAAAAAGGAGCAATTGTAAGTTGCTCCTTCTATAATTTTATTAACTAAATTGATCTAAAATATCTGGATTTTCAGCTCCAGCATTTTCAGGTGATTTTGGATCTGGACCATAAGTGTTTCGTCCTTTGTCGCCTTCTTTGACGAAGAAAACTAAAAGGATAATTGCCCCTACTAATGGAATTAAAGCCAACAATATGTTCCAACCGCTCTTATTGATATCATGTAATCTTCGCACAGAAACAGCTAAACCTGGAATAAAAACTACTAGAGAATAAATAACTGACAATATTCCTAACCCTATTACTGCATCAATTACATTAGCCAAAATGCTAAAAATGAGGTTAAATAGGGTAAACATCCAATACTCTGTTCTACGTGCTCGACCGCTAAAGTCGAAAGCTGATCTCATAACTGTTAAATACCAATTCATAATTGCAATAGTTTAAATTTCCTACTCATATAGCTTTTCGGATTCCGCTTTGTTTAGTCAAATATAATTTTTTAAAATTATGAAAAGTGCTGTAAATCAATTTTTTTTAAAAAATAAAAATTAGTTTTTATGGCAGTTTTCAAAATGTAGCAAGATATTTTTTTAACAATTATTTTCAAATAAATTGTCGTTAAGTAACATATGTCACTGTAGAAGGAAATTGATTTACCGAAATTTGTAATAAGTAAAATGAATTGATATGAATATAGAGCAAATTTATACAGGATGTTTAGCGCAAGGTGCTTATTACATTACATCAAATGGCGAAGCAATTATCATTGATCCTTTGAGAGAAACACAACCTTATTTAGATCGATTGGAAAAAGACAACGTGAAACTGAAATACATTTTTGAAACACATTTTCATGCAGATTTCGTTTCCGGTCACCTTGATTTAAGTAAACAAACTGGAGCTACTATTGTTTACGGACCAACAGCTATAACTGATTTCGATAGTTTGATTGCAACCGATGGACAGGTGTTTGAAGTTGGTGCTATAAAGATTAAAGTGTTACATACTCCAGGACATACCTTAGAGAGTACAGTATTCTTATTGATCGATGAAAATGGAAAAGACCATGCAATCTTCACTGGAGATACACTATTCTTAGGTGATGTTGGTCGACCAGATTTGGCACAAAAAGCTGCAAGTATGACGCAAGAAGATTTGGCAGGAATGCTTTACGATAGCTTGTACACTAAGATTCTTCCGTTGGCTGATGACATAATCGTTTACCCAGCGCATGGTGCAGGATCAGCTTGTGGTAAAAATATGATGAAGGAAACGGTGGATATCTTGGGTAACCAAAAGAAAATGAATTATGCCTTAAATCAGCCAAGTAGAGAAGCGTTTATTGCTGCAGTTACAGACGGATTGACTCCTCCACCTGCATATTTTGGAATGAATGTCGCGATGAATAAACAAGGCTATTCAGATTTTGAAACGGTTAAGAAAAATGGTTTAACGCCAATTACAGTTGCTGAATTTGAGTCAGTTGTTGAAGCTACAGGTGCTTTAATTCTGGATGCGCGAGCAAGTGGTGATTTTGCCAAAGGTTTTATTCCCAATTCCATTAATATTGGTTTAAAAGGCGATTTTGCACCATGGGTTGGAGCGATGATTGTAGATGTTCAACAGCCAATTGCACTGATTGTTGATAAAGGTGAAGAGGAAGATGCAATTACGCGCTTAAGTCGAGTTGGATTCGACAATGTAATCGGTTACCTAGAAGGTAGTTTTGATGCATGGAACGCTGCAGGAAAAGAAGTTGATGTGGTGAATCGTATTACTGCAGCTAAATTTTCTTCCGATGTGGAATTGGAAGGTGATATCATTATTGATGTGCGAAAAGAATCAGAATACGAAGCGCAACATGTTGAGAATGCGTTTAGCAAACCTCTAGCGTACATCAATGACTGGGTTGATTCATTGCCAAAAGATGAACATTTTTACTTACACTGTGCGGGAGGTTATAGAAGTATGATTGCGGCAAGCATTTTGCAATCTAGAGGAATAAGAAATTTCAGCGAAATCGAAGGTGGATTTGGAGCAATTAGCGCAACAAATGTTACTACCACGGATTTTGTTTGTCAAAGTAAAGTTTTTTAAGACTAGTTAATAGTTTAAAATGGAGAGTTAAAAATGGAGAGTGGAGAGTTGAAAGTGGTTACTCAACCATCAATTATCAACTATCAATTATCAACTATCAATTATCAACTATCAACTATCAACTATCAACTATTCACTTTCAACTATCAACCTCTACCACTTTGTATTTTATAATCATTAATTTAAACTTATAGAAATGGGATTTTTTCAAAATATATTCGGAAACAATAACAACGACGAAGAATTAAAACAATTAATTGCAGAAGGTGCAACATTGGTTGATGTTCGAACAGCAGACGAATTTGCGTCTGGAAGTGTAAATGGTGCACTAAATATTCCAGTGGATCGCATTGCATTACAACATTCAAAATTGAATAAAGAAAAGACGATTATCGTTTTTTGTAGAAGTGGAAACAGAAGTGCGCAAGCAAAAGTTTTACTTTCTCAAAAAGGATTCAAAAAGGTTGTAAATGGCGGAACTTGGAAGGATATCAATAGTTTGATGTAACATAAAAGAGGTGGCAGTTTAATGGTCACCTTTTTTGTGAAACGAAAATTTTATTTTTACATAACAATTAGAACGAATGAAACCAGAAGAAACTGTACAATCATGTTGTGTTACTTCCTGTGAAGTTCCCTTAGATCAAATTTATTGGAACGAGCGTTGGAACAAAGAAGAAACGAAATGGGATATTGGATTTGCAGCGCCAGCAATTTGCCACTATATTGATCAAATTGAAAATAAAAATAGTGCTATTTTAATTCCCGGATGCGGAAATGCATATGAAGCAGAATATTTGCTAAATCAAGGTTTTACCAATATTACATTGATCGATATCGCACCTATGGCTGTTGAGAATTTGCAAAAGAAATTCCAAGGTGTCAAGGAAATTAAAATTCTATGTGAAGATTTTTTTGAACACAATGAAAAGTACGATATCATTATTGAACAAACATTTTTCTGTGCTTTACCACCAACTTTGCGACCAAAATATGTGTGGAAAATGCACCAACTTTTGAATTCAACTGGAAAATTAGTTGGCTTGCTATTTAATCGCCATTTTCAACATACTCCGCCACCTTTTGGAGGAACGAAAAAAGAGTATGAACAACTATTTGAAGGAGTTTTTTCTTGGTCAGATTTGAAAACAACAGATCAATCAATCGAACCGCGAATGGGATCTGAACTTTGGATCGATTTTACAAAAAATGATTCGGTTAATGTCAATTTTTATCAATTTGAAGGAATTACTTGTTCAGGATGTATGAATACTGTGACTGAGCAATTTCTTCAATTAGATGGTGTAGTTAATGTGCAAATGAGTAGTGATTTTTCAGGATTGTTTATTGCAAGTGAACGTGTTATAACTTTAAATGAGTTGCAAGGAATTGTTTCAAATGTAAAAGAGTACAGGATAAATGTCGCCAATTAAATTTTAAAATACTGTTATGTAACAATTGTAACGCTCAATACCAATTTCGAAGCGTAATTTTGCCCTTTAAAAAAGATATAAATGATCGAATTATTAAGACAACCTTGGCCGTGGTACGTTGCCGGACCTCTAATTGGGCTAACTGTACCGGCATTATTGATTCTTGGAAATAAATCCTTTGGAATCAGTTCATCTTTACGTCACGTATGTGCTGCATGTTTACCTGGGAAAGTTCCATTTTTTCAATACAATTGGAAGAAAGAAGCATGGAACCTGTTTTTCGTGTTAGGAATCTTCTTTGGTGGAATCATCGCTTCTAACTTTCTACAAAATCCACAACCAATGGAGGTGCATCCCGAATTAGTGAATGAGTTAGCAACTTATGGAATTACAGATTATTCCAATTTGGTGCCGCAAGATCTATTGACATGGGAAAGTTTATTCAGCATTAAAGGGTTTTTGATGATGGTAGTAGGTGGATTCTTCGTAGGGTTCGGTACGCGCTACGCAGGAGGTTGTACAAGTGGACATTCCATCATGGGATTGTCGAATCTTCAATGGCCGTCGCTAGTCGCAACAATCGCTTTTATGGTTGGTGGATTCATCACAGCTAACTTGTTATTGCCATTGATTTTAGCACTTTAATTTAGTAGATTATGAAAGAAAATAAAGATTTAGATCAACGATCATTAGACGCAATGTGCGTAAATGAAAGTCAATTGCAACACAAGTGGTATTTCAACCTTAAATACTTGGTAGTTGGTGTAGTATTCGGAATTCTATTCACCAAAGCAGAAGTTATTTCGTGGTTTAGAATTCAAGAAATGTTCCGCTTGCAATCCTTTCACATGTTCGGAATCATTGGGAGTGCAGTGATGGTGGGAATGTTTTCAGTATTCTTAATCAAGAAGTTTAACATCAAAACCATTCATGGTGAACCGATTGTTTTTCACAAGAAATCATTCAATAAAGGTCAGATTTTTGGCGGATTGATGTTTGGTATCGGTTGGGCTATCACTGGTGCTTGTCCTGGACCATTGTTTGCGCAAATTGGAACTGGTGCAACTGTTGTAGCTGTTACTTTGCTGAGTGCCATCGTTGGTACGTGGGTGTACGGATATTTTCGCGACAAATTACCACATTAAAATAATACATCATGTTCTTTGGAAGGCAATTGCTCATGGCAGTTGGATTATTCTTACAAACGAGTGTTTTCGCTCAAATGCAAGAAAATGTGTGGTTGAGGGCAACGCTTTCCAAGGAATTTGATAAGAAATGGAGTCTCGACTTCGAGACGCAGCATAGAAGACAAAATATTGCTTCAAATCCTGCTTTTTTTGGTAATAATTTGTTGACCAGCGGTCGGATTTGGGCTTATTACAACGTCAATTCCAACCTCAAATTAGCCATCTCACCTTTTGCTTATTTACACCATACTTCCATCATTGACCAATCGGTCAGCGATCAGCGATCTTTGAGAAGAGAAATTCGCTTTTCAATAGCTGGAAATCTTTTCGCCCCTATTAACAATCGATTTAAAGTACTAGTTCGTCCAGCAATTGAGTATCGAAAATTTCTTTCCGAAAACGCACATTCAATTCGTTTGCGTGGTAAAATTGCAGTGAGTTATCAAATTTTGGATCAGCTTGCGCTTCAGGGATACTACGAAGTGTTTTTTAATACCTTTCAACAAGAAATGCGCCGTTTAGATCAAGAGCGACTGGGCTTTCAACTCGATTTTACAGTTAGCAAAACAATAAAGCTAGAGTTAGGGTATATTTTCTTGATGCGCCAATTTCCAACTACACGATGGAAAGAAAATAACCTCATTGCGCAACTCATAGTTAGTATATAAGGGAATTGCTAAGGATTGAACTGTAGTATGTTCCTGTTTTGGGCGCCTGCTTCGCACCGCTATGTTCCGGGCTCCACTACGTTCGGTCCCGACAAGGATCAATACCTTCGTCGGTGACTAAACCCTGCACAGCGCTGGCGAAAGTGAATGTGTTATTTCCGCCATTCTACTTAAATAATTAGCGCGTGGTCGTATGCTTCAACCATTGGTTGCCTTGTAAAAACTTTATTTCACCTTTATTTTTGGACAACTTTAGATTCTTAAAATTAGTTTGAAATCAGTAATTGATTTGTAGCACGTATTTTAGCTTGTATTCATCTTGTATTTTTAAACAGTAAATCTTATGTTAGCCCTTGCTGTACTTGGTTTTTATAAGGCAACCGTTGTTTTGCAGTGCCGTTTTTCAAGTAGAAAATTTAATATTCAAGAAATGAAAAAAGGATTACAAAATTTAAGCTTAATTACTGCTGTTGCATTAACTTGTTTTGGTACACAAGCGCAAATTACAGACCCATCTCCTTATTGTGCTGCTACTTATGATGGTGGAGAGTTTAATGTTCCTCGTATTATTAATGAGGTAAAGGTTGGTACCTTGGTGAATAATTCTGGGCCGAACCAATTTGCAGAGCCACACTATGTGTTTTACAACAATGTTGCAGCCCCAGATTTGGAAAAAGGACAAACGTACACATTAACTGTTGGTAGCGAGGATGGAACGATTCAGTTTTTATCCGCTTACATTGATTTTAATGGGAATAATGTATTTGACTTGCCTTCTGAAATGATTTTGGGACAATCGATTCTTGCTGCTGGGGTGTCAAATCCTGCTGTTGTACAATTTACGGTGCCTATGGATGCTGTTGCTGGTATAACGCGTATGCGTGTTATGATTTATGGCGATGATAAATATACTTGGGATCAAGGAAATACATCTCATCTTGCATGTACAGCATTTGATGGAGGTTTCATTGATTGGGGTGAAACAGAAGATTATAATGTGAATATTACAGGTGGATCTTCCATGGGGATTTCAAATTCAGATGTTAGTCCTGAATTCAGATTGGCTCCAAATCCAGCAACTGGTTTTCTTTTTGTTACCGAAGCAATGAAAGGTGCAGATATCGAAGTTTTAAGTGTCGATGGCCGTCGTTTGTTATTAGAACAAAACGTAACAGCTGATAAAATTGATCTTTCTCAATTACCAACGGGAACAGCCATTGTTCGTATCGTAACAAAAGAGAAAGTTGTATCACAACCTATTGTAATTCAATAATTGCAATACCTTTGAGTTTGGTTAGGTTTTAAAGCGATTCAGAAATGGATCGCTTTTTTATTACCTGGCAAATACAGTATATCCTCCTTGCTTACTTTCTTTGCCAATCACCGCTTTTTCCTGAAATTTCTCGCGCGGTAAATTGGCGTCTGTCGGATATGGTTTTCTGTGCGTTGTACTAATGTCAGGCTTAATCATCGCTTCAGTTTTTGCAATTAAATCCTTGTGATCCGAATAGCGAGGATCTGCAATGAATGGCAATTTGGCCATTTTTTCAATCATTACCGAAGGAAAACCATATTCTACTTCCACGCGACCTTGCAATAAATAACAGCCTCCTCCTTGAAATGGATATTTTGCTAAGCTACTTGCCCAATGCGTGGTGTCAAAATAATTTCCTTCTGCGTCAATCCAAGTACCAAAATTCATCATTCCACTGTTGGTCGGCACATGTTTTATACTCACCAAATAACCCACCAATTTGATGGTTTGTTTGTGTAAATGAACAAAATCTTTTACCAAATATACACCTCGAAATGTTGTTTTCAGTAAATCAAAAACACTGCACTGCGTCGGAAATCCTAATAATTCTATTTCATCAAACGCATCCTCAAAAGGTGAACGTTCCAATTGGGGAAGTTGATATTCCATCGGTGCTTCGGCAATGAGTTTGGGGTGACGGTTTTCTTCCTTGAAATTTACCAATAACATGCGTGCAGCGAGAATCAATTCGTTTTTTGTTTTTCCAGTAAAACGAAATGCACCAACAAAAATGAGTAATTGTAAATTCTCCAAACCAATGGGAATACGTTCCACAAAATCTTCTAGCGATTGAAAAGTCCCATTCTTCTTGCGTTCTTCTGGAATTAAAACTCCAATTTTTTCTTGTAAACTTTGAATGTGTCGAAAGCCTAAGTAAATGGTTGTATCTTCTACGGTGGTAAAATATTCACCCTTGTTCACACACGGATTTACGATTGTAGCTCCAGCCATACGTGCTTCGTGCACATAGACTTCCGAACGGTAAAAACCTCCTTCGTTGATGATCACGGCAACCATAAATTCAATCGGGTAGTGGGTTTTTAGGTATAAACTCTGGTAACTTTCTACCGCATACGAAGCCGAATGGGCTTTGCAGAACGAATAACCAGCAAAACTTTCAATCTGGCGATATACTTCCCTGGATAATTCCTCCGGGTAACCTTTCTTTTTACAATTGTCGAAATAGGTTTGTTTGATGGCATCGAGTTCTTTTTTAGAACGTGTTTTTCCACTCATTGCGCGACGTAGAATATCGGCTTTTGCCAAATCAATTCCCGCAAAGTGATGCGCGATTTTAATCACATCTTCTTGGTAAACCATCACGCCATACGTTTCGTGTAAATGTTCTTCAAAAATGGGATGGAAATACTCAAATTGGTTGGGATGATTGTGCCTGAAAATGTATTCTTTCATCATACCACTTTGCGCTACGCCCGGACGAATAACCGAAGACGCCGCAACCAAGGTCAAGTAATCATTGCAACGCAATCGACGCAATAATCCACGCATGGCTGGACTTTCAATGTAAAAGCAACCAATCGTTTTTCCAATTGCCAGTAATTGATTGGCAGTTGCTTCATTTTTTGTCAAGTTCACATCACAAATATCAATGTCGATTCCGCGATTTTCTTTAATCAAACGCACAGCGTCGTTGATGTGACCAATTCCACGTTGACTCAAAATATCGAATTTTTCTAAGCCAATTGCCTCAGCATCGTGCATGTTGATTTGCGCCGTCGGATAACCTTTTGGGTACAATTCAATCACTGAAAATTGACTAATAGGTTCTTCAGAAATGAGTACACCACAGGAGTGCATGCTGCGTTGATTCGGAAATTTATTCAGCAAAGCAACGTATTGATGAATTTGTTTCACCACCGAATTCAAATCGTGTTGATCGGGTTTTGTTTTCGCCAACACGTCCAATTCTTCTTTGGGCAAACCAAATACTTTTCCTACTTCTCGAAATTGCGATCGGTACTTAAATTCTACCGTTGTTCCACAAAAAGCAACGTGCTCGTGTCCATATTTAGAGAAAATGTAATCCAAAATTGTATCGCGGTCTTTCCAGCTCCAATCGATGTCAAAATCGGGTGGAGAAGTTCGGTCGGGATTGAGGAAACGTTCGAAATACAAATTCAATTCGATCGGGCAAATGTCTGTAATTTCCAAACAATAACTTACAATGCTATTGGCGCCACTTCCTCTTCCGATGTGAATGAAATCTTGAGTTTTACTGTAACGAATAATGTCCCACGTGATGAGGAAATACCCACAAAATCCTAATAAATCAATGACTTTTAGTTCCTTTTCGATTCTAATTTTTGCTTCTGTTTGTTTTTGCTCGTCGGGGTAGCGTTTAGGCAAGCCTTCGTAAGCCAATTGGGTGAGCAGTGCCAAATCTGTTTGATTGTTTTCCGTAAAATGCTGTTTGTTGCGCAACACATGAAAATCAAAATCAAAGCTACATTCTTCGAGTAATTGCTGTGTTTTTCTTAGTAAAAGCGGATAATCTTTGAACTGATTTCGCAATTCATGAATGGGAATGAAGGTGTCTTTTTTAGAACCGTAATCTCCATCAGCCAATTTTGTTCCAAGCACATTCATATCCACAGCTCTTAAAATGCGGTGTAGGTTATAATCTTGTTTATTTTCATAACTCACCGTATGCAGTGCAATCATTTTGGTGAGGTACGCTCTATTTTTAAGTGAAATAAGCGATGTCAATTCTTCTGCTCGCACGCCAATGGCTTCGTTTTCTCGTAACTCGTGAGGATGATGATCCAACGGATAGACAATAAATGCATTTTCAAATTCGGGTGCAAATTCAGGAATTTCTTCCTGCGAAAGGTTGTATTTGGAGAGAAAACTACACAATTCTCCAAAGCCTTTTACATTTTTAGCAATGCCGATGTATTGCACGCGGTTTTCAATGCGAAATTCAATTCCAACAACGGGTTTTATTCCTTCGGCGCGACATTGTTTCGTGAAATCATACACACCTGCACTCGCGTTGATGTCCGTCAAGCACAAGTAAGGCAACTGCATTTCTTTCGCGGTTGCTACAAGTCGCTCCACAGACAAGGTGCCGTAGCGTAAACTATGGTATGAATGACAATTCAAAAACATGCTATACTATTATAAACTGATACTGCGTTTGATGGCGTTTTCGCCGAATCGATTTTTTATTTTATCCAATGCTTGATACAAGCGAATTTGCTCCGATGTATCTTCAAATAAGTTGATTTGATAATTGCCTCGAACCAATCCCGTGAAACTAATTCCAACCAAACGGATGCGCATACGTCGCGTGTAAAGCTTGTCGAATAATTGCTTAACGGTGTCGATGAGAACTTGATCGTTTGAAGTGTAATAAATCTTATGTTGTTTGGTTTCTGTATCAAAATTGTTGTAGCGAATTTTTACTACTACACAGGAAGTCAGCCAATTTTCCTGACGCAGTTGATAGCCCAATCGTTCCACCATTCCTGTCAAAATTGCTTTTATTTGGTAAATATCAATGGTGTCTTGCTCAAAGGTTCTTTCCTTGGAAATACTTTTCCGTTCGGTGTAAGGTTCCACCGGATTTGTATCAATTCCATTGGCTTTTTTCCACAATTCTGCACCGTTTTTACCAATCAAACTTTGTAAATATTCGATGGGCATTTGCGAGAGCGTTTCTATTTTTCGAACACCAATGCGAGAGAGTAGGGTGAAGGTTGCTGTTCCTAATTGGGGAATTTTGCGAATCGAAAGTGGATTCAAAAATGGTTGCACAGCTTGCGATTGGATGTGCATTTTTCCAGTTGGTTTTCCTTCGCCTGTTGCAATTTTTGAAACGGTTTTATTGACCGACAAACCAAAACTAATGGGCAATCCCGATTCTTTTGTTATGCGTTGCGTCAATTCATTTGTCCACGCATAATTTCCGAAAAAACGATCCATTCCGGTGATGTCCAAATAGAATTCATCAATGCTTGCTTTTTCCACTACGGGTGCTTGTTCGGAAATAATTTCGGTCACAATTTTCGATTGGCTGGAATACAATTCCATGTCGCCTTTTACGATTTTTGCTTGCGGACAAAGGCGCAAGGCCATCTTTATCGGCATGGCACTTCGCACACCAAATGTACGTGCTTCGTAAGAGCAAGATGCTACAACACCGCGATCGGAGTTTCCTCCAATGATGAGTGGTATTCCATTTAAACTGGAATTTACCAATCGTTCACACGACACAAAAAAAGTGTCTAAGTCCATATGTACAACCGTTCGTTCCATGTCAAAAAAAGAAAGTGATTAATTTTTCAACAAATGTAGGTTTAAATTGATTAAAATGTAATAAATTTGTGATTGAAATCTAATCAAAAATGTCTAGGTTATCCGAAAATATGAAGTTAATACGTTTGCGTGCGGGGATGTCACAAAGTCAACTGGCAGACAAGTTGTGCGTGTCGCGTAATCAAATTAATAATTACGAAAATGCCATTTCTTTGCCTTCGGTGGAATGGTTGTGTAAATTTTGTGATTATTTTGATGTAAGCATGGATGAAGTGGTGGGACGGTGATTGTGAATTATGACTGACGTAGGCAGCAACAGAACTAATTATCAAGTTGCAAGTATCAAAGATTCTTTAACTAAATCTTATTGGGATTACGGGGGGAACAAATTTTTGATTTCTAATTTTAAATCTTTTAATTTTCAATTTTGTAATCTTCTAATTTTCTAATTTAAAATGTGTTACCATAAAGAAGAAAAAATGTCGGCTAAGGATTTGCTAAAGAAGTTCAAAAAAGAATTTCCGCAAGAAGCTGAGTTTATTCCTCGCGAGGAGGTAAATGGTTTTAATCATGAAAAATCGCCGATAATTACGAATGCGCAGCCAGATTTAATTCAGTTGTATCATTGGGGATTATTGCCAGATTGGGCGAAGGATACCAAAATTCAAAACAAGACCTTGAATGCTAAATTTGAGACCATTCACGAGAAACCGTCGTTTAAAAATTACACTGACAATCGTTGCTTGGTGCCAGCTACAGGCTTGTTTGAATGGATACACAAAGGAAAAGTGGCCGAAAAGAATTTGATAAAGGTCAATAATCAACCCATTTTTAGTTTGGCTGGCTTGTGGAATGTTTGTCCGCACCCATTAACAGGCGAACCGTATGCATCCTTTACCTGCGTGACTTTTGATGGATTTGTAGCCATCCTAAAAGACGATAATGCTTGGTTAGAAAATGGTGAGTTGATCATTGATGAGGCAATCACCTTCACACCACTTGTCAACCCACAATTGGATTTATTTGAAGATTTTGAGGGGTGAAAAAGATCTCCGCGTGCGGGATAGAAGCAAACTACCGTGTAGTGCGGAAAGCCCGTGAACACGCCCAAAGAAACATAAGCATAAAAAAAAGGAACCCTAAAGTTCCTTCTACTTATCTATTCCGTATTCTCAATTGTCGGGCTGTGGCTTTCAAAGCCCTCATTTTAAAATCCTTTGTTTTCTAAAATCGCAGCCATTTCTTGTTGAATTTTCTTTGCTTCTTCACCTGCTCTCTCTGCAAAATCAGCTCCATTTGAAGCATAGATAATTCCTCGTGATGAATTCACCAATAATCCACAATCTTTGTTCCATCCGTAGTTCGTTACATCTTCCAGAGATCCACCTTGAGCACCAACTCCTGGAACTAAGAAAAAATGATCTGGAACCATTGCTCTCACTTCTCCAATTCCTTCAGCGCGGGTTGCACCAACTACAAACATGGTATTTTCTGGCGTACCCCAAGAAGCTGTTTTGCGCAATACTTTTTTGTACAACTCTTCTCCTTTTGAATCTACTGTGAACTGAAAATCAAGTGCACCAGCGTTAGATGTTAAAGCCAAAACGATCACCCATTTATTTTCGTAAGTCAAAAACGGTTTGATACTGTCTTCTCCCATGTAAGGCGCAACAGTTACTGCGTCGCAATTCATGGTTTCAAAAAAAGTTTTAGCGTAGTAACTAGACGTATTTCCAATATCACCACGTTTTGCATCGGCAATGATGAAACAGTTTTTAGGAATGTAATCGATTGTTTTTTGAAGCGATTCCCATCCTTTTACACCATAACATTCATAAAACGCATTGTTTGGTTTGTAAGCAACGCAAAAATCCTTCGTCGCATCAATGATGGCTTTGTTAAATTCAAAAATAGGATCTTCTGTTTCTAGCAAATGTGCTGGGATTTTTGATAGATCGGTATCCAATCCAACACATAAAAATGACTGTTTTGATCTTATTTCTTCAATTAATTGCTGCCTATTCATACTAACTCGTTTTAGTGCGCAAATATAGAAATTCATTTTAATAGTTTACTGCGATTAGTCGTTGTACATCAAAATTATAGATAGCTTAAAAAAAACAATTTATGATTATTGTATTAAAAAAAAGTTATATTTGTTTGTTAACATGTAACAATGTTAATGCTTTAAACTCTAAAATTAAACTACATAATGAAGGCTGTTACTCTCTATGTTGCCCTCCTACTCTGGGGTGACGTGTTTTCTCAGGGGCTTATAAATTCAAGTGCACAAATTGTTACAACTGCGGGATCTTTTGTGGTTATAGATGGTGCAACTGGTCATTACACAGCAACTGGTACAGGTGTCATTCGTTCGGCAACAGCTGGCGGTGAAATTTACCTCAATGGTAATTGGATTAATAATTCTACAGGAGTTGCTTTCGCTAATGATGGTGTTCGTACACGCTTTCGCGGAGCAAATCAAACTATTGGTGGAACGAACTCTTCCACTTTTTATCATGTTAATTTAGAAGGTACAGGAACCAAACAGCTATTAGTTAATACATTAGTTGGTGGGATTACGAATTTAACAGGTGTATTGTCCATAGGTGATCGCATTTTGGATTTGAATAGTAATCGTCTGACAGTTACAAATGGAGCAACTTCTGCTATAACGGCAGGGACTGGTTATGCAATAAGTGAAACTAACACTGCTGTTAATCCTAGTATCATTCAATGGAATACTGTGGCAAGTGCAGGATCGTATGTTTATCCTTTTGGAGTTGCAGGAAC
>Ga0233377_1000568_pt1 | contig 16266 bp, 13 predicted proteins | sample ElkDunMinimDraft_6_FD_191540 | JGI IMG/M metagenome (GOLD analysis project Ga0233377, IMG submission 191540) | Fecal eukaryotic communites from dung pellets of Tule Elk in California, USA - Elk Dung E36 | ecosystem: Host-associated > Mammals > Digestive system > Large intestine > Fecal | place...
CCTGGTCCATCACCTCGAGCATCGAGAGGTCGGCGAGGGCGTCCATCGAGACGATCGCCTCCGCCGCGGCGTCGAGCGTGTCGAAGAAGGCGACGAGCGTCGCGGGCGGGCGAGGCGCACGGAGCAGGCGCACGGTGGCCTCGACGATCACGCCGAGCGTACCTTCGGAGCCGACGATGAGACGCGTGAGGTCGAGCCCGGCGACGTTCTTCTTCGTGAGCCCGCCCGTTCGCAACGTCGTGCCGTCCGCGAGGACGACCTTCAGCGCAGCGACGTGATCCCCCGTCACGCCGTACTTGAGGCAGCACGATCCGCCCGCGTTCGTCGCGATGTTCCCCCCGATCGTCGAGATGTCGCGGCTCGCCGGGTCCGGCGCGTAGTAGAGCCCGCGCGCGGCAGCCTCCTTCGCCAGCTCCCCGTTCAGGACGCCGGGCTCGACCACCGCCGTGCGGGTCGCCTCGTCGATGCCGAGGATGCGATCGAGGCCGGAGACGAGCAGCACGATGCAGCCGTCGACGGCGTTGGCGCCGCCGGCGAGCCCCGTTCCAGCGCCTCGCGTGACGACCGGGAGCCCTCGTTCGTTCGCGAAACGGAGCGTCGTCGAGACGTCATCCGCGCTCCGCGCGCGGACGAGCGCCAGGGGAGCTCCGGCCGGCGCTAGCGGGGCCTGGTCGCGAGCGAAAGACGCGAGGATCTCCTGGTCGGTCTGCACCGGCGCGCCGAGCGCCGCCTCCAGCGATGCTGCCCACGGGATGCTCATCGCTGCGCGCGCTCCTCGTAGAAGGATCGGATGTGCGTCGTGACGAGGACGCGCGCGCGATCTCCGCGGCCGCCCTCGATGGCGGCGAAGATCGCGGCGTGTTCGAGCGCGAGGCGCTTCATCGTCGCGGCGACGTCCGGCTCCTCGTGAAGCGCCTCACCGAGATGGCTCGCGATCGCGGCGCGAAGGACGCCCATGACGAGCGGGAACGCGGCGTTGCCCGAGGCGGACGCGAGGCTGCGATGGAACTGCAGATCCGCTGCCCGGAACGTCTCGACGTCGATGCGTGGTAGCTGCATCGTCTGGAGCGCCGAGCGTGCGTTCTCGAGCGCGTCGTCCTGCAGCGTCGCCGCCCCGGCCGCCTTCGGACGGGAACGCGGGCGAGCCGCGGCGCCCTCGGCGGAGGCGCCTTCGATCACGACGCGGAGCTCGACGAGATCGTGGAGCGGCACTTGCCCGAGCCTGACGGCGTTTTCCATCGCCTGCGCCGCGGCCAGATTGAGGGTCTGGTGCGTCGAGACGCGAGCCCTCCTCGTCGATACGGAGTCGCCCCCCGACACGAGCCCCTGCGCCTGGAGGATGCGGAGCGCCTCGCGGATCGTCGAGCGCCCCACGCCGAGCTCCTCGGTGAGCTCCTTCTCGCTCGGGAGCTCCGCGCCGACGGCCACACGTCCCGACATGATCGCCTGGCGCAGCTGTCGCGACACGAGGACGCTGAGCGGCGCCCGGTCGGGAACACGCAGCTCGAGCGGCGTCCGCGTCTTCGTCTTCTCGGGCATGTCCTGGATCTAGCAGCTTGACCGCTTGTCAGACAAGCTGACATAACTGGGTCAAGAGCGCTGCCGCAAACGAACCCCCGAAAGGAGCCCTGCCATGTCCCTCGATCCGAAGACCACGGCCATCGTCCTCATCGAGTACCAGAACGAGTTCACGTCGAAGGGAGGCGTGCTTCACGACGCGGTCGCGGGCGTCATGGAAGAGACGAACATGCTCGCGAACACCGTGAACGTGGTCGCGGCAGCGCGGAAGAAGGGCATCACGATCATGCACGCGCCCATCACGTTCGCCGAGGGCTACGGAGAGCTCACGTCGCGTCCGTACGGGATCCTGAAGGGCGTCGTCGACGGCAAGGCGTTCATCCAGGGTTCCTGGGGCGCGGCGATCGTCGACGACCTGAAGCCGGTGAAGGGCGACATCGTCATCGAGGGGAAGCGCGGCCTCGACACGTTCGCGAGCACGAACCTCGACTTCATCCTCCGGAGCAAGGGGATCAAGACCGTCATCCTCGGCGGCTTCCTCACGAACTGCTGCGTCGAATCGACGATGCGGACCGCCTACGAGCACGGCTTCGACGTCATCACGCTGACCGACTGCGTCGCCGCGACGTCCCGCGAAGAGCACCAGAACGCCATCAAGTACGACTTCCCGATGTTCTCGCGGCCGATGCCCTCTGCCGAGGTCATCGGTCAGCTCGGCGCCTGACGCCGGCGCAACGGTCGAGCGGCGCGAGGCATCCCTGACGCCGCTTCGGCGACAGCTCCTCTCGGCTGTTCGATTGGCCCAACGAGCTCCGCCAACCTGGTCCTTGTGGCGGAGCGCCCGTTCGAAGAAGGTCCGGCGCGATGACCGCCACGACGACCGCACCGAAGGCGCCGCTCGCCACTTCGCGCGAGAAGCTGCTCGTCGTCGGAGCCCTCCTCGCCGTCTACATCGTGTGGGGCTCGACGTACTTCGCCATGCGCGTGGCGATGAGGTTCCTGCCTCCGTTCCTCATGGCCGGGCCGAGGTTCCTCGCGGCGGGCCTGCTGCTCCTCGTCGTGCTCCGCTGGCGCGGCGCGACGCTTCCCACCGCGAAGCAATGGGGAGGCGCCGGCCTCGTCGGCGTGCTGCTGCTCGTCTTCGGCAATGGCTTCGTCGCGCTCGGGCAGCGCACGGTCGACTCTGGGGTTGCCGCGACGGTCGTGGCGACGATGCCGCTCTGGGCGGCGGGGTTCGGCGCGGTGTTCGGCGACAAGCCGACAGGGCGCGAGCTCGTCGGGCTCATCGCCGGCTTCGTCGGCGTGGCGATCCTCCAGCGCGGCGGCAACCTGCACTTCGATCGCCTCGACTCGGTCGTGCTCGTCCTCGCGCCGATCACGTGGGCGTTCGGCTCCCTCCTCGGCAGGAAGCTCCCGATGCCGTCAGGGCCGATGGCCACGGCCGCCCAGATGATCGTCGGTGGACTGGTGATGACCGTGACGGCCGCCGTCCTGGGCGAGCGGCCGGTCGGCCCGCCGACGGCGGCGAGCGTCGGCGCACTCCTCTACCTCGTCTTCTTCGGCTCGATCCTCGCGTTCAGCGCGTACGGCTACCTCCTCCGGACCACCCGCCCCGCGATCGCGACCAGCTATGCGTATGTGAACCCGATGGTCGCGCTCGGCCTCGGCGCGGTGCTCGGCGGCGAGACGTTCACGTCGACGAAGCTGACCGCGTGCCTGTTGACCATCACGGGGGTCCTGGTGGTGAGCGCGCCCCGCATGCGACGTGCCTCGGGCGGGTGACGGGCTCGGAGCGAGCGTGTAGCGCGGCGCGACCAGCCGTGCGTCGATCCGACGAACAAAAAGCACGATGCAGCGACGTCGGTTGACGCCACTGCATCGTGTACCCGTCCGTGTTGGTCTCGGTCGTCGACTACAGCGCGTTCATGAAGTTGACGAGGTCCTCTTCTTCCTGCTTCGTGTAGTTGAACCCGAGCGACTCCTCGTAGAACTTGACGACGTCCTTGAGGTCCTTCGCGACGCCGTTGTGGAAGAACGGCGCGCGAGCGGTGAGGCCGCGCAGCGAGGGCACCTTGAACTTGTTCATGTCGGACCACCTGCCGGTGCGGTTCGCCTTGCCCGGGTCGGTCGTCTTGATCTCCGCGCCGCTCGTGCGGTCCTTCACCGTGTAGACGGGGAGGCCGTCGACGCTCGCCCAGCGCTCGTCCGACGCGCCGATGTCGAAGACCGTACCGGCGACGTTGCTGCCGTTGTTCTGCGAGTCGTGGCACCCGAGGCAGGAGCCGCGGCCGTCAGGACGCTTCTTGTTGTTGAAGATCTCCTGACCACGCGCGATCGAGGCGCGGTGCTTGTTCTTGTCGTTCTTCCAGGCGTCGAACAGGTTGAAGCGTCCGGAGACGAACGGCTGCTTCGAGAGGAACTTCGGGCCGCCCTTCGCGCCGTGCTTGTCGAGATCACCCGCGCCGGGGACCTTGCTCTGCGCGAACGCGATCGACAGCTCGTAATCGACGATCCCCTGCACGGTCGCTGCCGCCGGCGGGGCGCCGGCCTGACCGCTCACGATGTTGTTGTCGGCCTGGGCGAAGAGGCCCTGCTCGACCGTCTGACCATTGCGCGTGTTGTTGTCGTCCCAGCTCACGTTCTTCGCGAGGTGGAAGTTCGCGGTCGCGAGCGGCCGGCGGAAGACGGAGAACCGGCTCGTCGAGCCGTAGCCGAACGGATCGTTGGCCGCGACGATGTCGAACTCGCGCGTCGCGGGCAAGGTCCCACCGCGGCGGAAGAGGCCCTTCCGGAGCATGCTGTACGAGGCGTAGCGCTCCTGCCACGTCGCCACGGGCGACGTCGGCGTGTTCGCGTCGGCGACGTTGAAGATCGGCTCCTGACCGGCCGTTGCCCAGAACAGGACCTCGACCTGGAGCGGCGTGATGCTCCAGCCACCTTCCGGAAGGTGGCAGCTCCCGCAGCTTCGACCGTTCGAGCCCTGCGCCGTGTGAAAGTCGTTCGTGAGGTCGAGATCCCCCTGCGTGCTGTAGGTCGCGGCCATGCCGCCGAAGTTCAGGAAGTCCTTCTCGTTCTTGACGCGCCGCTGGCCGCGTGTCGTGATGAGCTCGGACTCGCTCTGCCCGACCTCCTCTTCGTCGGGGACGTCCGACGTATTTGCACAGGCAGCGGCTGATGTGAGAGCGAGAACTACTGCAGTCAGACGACCCTTCATGGACGAGACCTCCACTTCTGTTCCCTAAGCAGGCGCTTGGGGGCGAATGAACGAACGGGGTTGCAGCTCTCCGCGGCGAGCCCGACTGCGACTCGAGCCACGGCTGAGGCAACGTTAAGTTGTTCGCAGCGGCTTACGCTCGCAATGCAAATGAGACTTGCGAGAAGAAATCGATGCGAGGTTTCGCCACAGGAGGTGTCGGGGGTGGGTCGAAGGAGTTGACGCGATTTTTGACACGACCGAGATAGCGGCACATGCACGTTGCGCCCGTTTTCACCGACTCCGGCAGATCCCTCACTTATCGAAGTCGCGCGTGAGCACGCAGAGCGTCAACGTCCGCCACGCGGTGCTGTCGCTACAACCGCGCACCGATCTGCGTGCGTCGGTGCACCTCGAGTTGACGTTTCACACGCTAAGGGCCGAAACTTCGAAGTCGCTCATACGGATCGCGGCACTTTCTGTCGCGGGGGAAGTGCAACTGAGCGCCTCAAGGAGCTTACAGCCCGATGGATCGACAGCCTCGACAGCACCCTGCTTCTCGTCTCCGTTCGCTTTCACTCGGACTCGGCGTCCTCGGAGTGCTGGGGCTCGCCGCAAGCATGTCGGCGTGTGGCGATGACGACCCCGGCGCGCAGCAGCCGGACGCGGGCACGGACGTCGTCAACGCGGACAGCAATCCGCCGGACAGGCCGCCGGCCACGCGTCTCAGCCGCCCGAGCCACGGCTCGACGCTGGACATCTCCGAGGACGACACGATCATCATCACCGCGAACCGCGAGCTCGGGACGGTCACGATCTTCGACGTGAGCTACACGGCCGACCTGCCGCCGACGCTGACGAAGAAGGCCGAAGTGCAGGTGGGCGGCGAGCCGTATCAGGTCGTGCTCTCGCCGGACGGCAACCGCGCTTTCGTCGTCCTGCGCAAGGATCAGAAGCTCGTTCGCATCGACAACGTGCGCTCGACGCCTGTGAAGGGGCTCGAGGCGCCGGTCGGCTCGGAGCCGACGGGCGTCGCGCTCTCGCCGCGCGGCCGCGCGGCGTTCGTCGCGAACTGGATGGACGGCACGGTCACCGAGGTCGACACCGAGAAGATGACCGTCACGTCGACGATCGACCTGAACGCCGCGCTCGTCGCGTCGGGCGTCCTCGGTCCGAACGTCACTGCACGTCCCGCGCTGGCACACCCGCGGTCGCTCGCGATCACCAACAACAACGACGACGTCGAGTCCGACGAGACGCTCTTCGTCACCGAGTACTACGGCCAGTGGAAGGAGCAGCTCGCGCCGAACGGCTCGAACGCCGACATCGCGAAGCAGGGCCTCGTCTACCAGATCAAGCTCTCCGACAAGAACGTCAGCACCGTCAAGCTGCCGCCGATCGCGGACATCGGGATCAAGGATCACGAGGGCAAGGCGGCCGGCTGCTACCCGAACCAGCTCCAGTCGATCAACATCACCGGGAGCTTCGCGTACGTCCTGTCGATCTGCGCGTCTCCGAAGGGACCGCTCGGTGACTACCTCGGACCGGCGGCGGCGAACTGCAACACGGACGATCAATGCCCCGGCGGCGGCGCGGGGACTTGCACAGCGGGCAAGTGCACGACGAACTGCACGACGAACGACCAGTGCGGGCTCGAAGGCGTCTGCACGAACAACGTCTGCGAGGAGAACCTCATCGACGGCAAGACGCTCCAGACGCCGGCCGTCAGCGTCATCGACATCGGCGGAAGCTCGACGATCGCCTCCGTCTCGCTCAACGGCGAGTTCGAGAAGTTCTTCATCGCGCAGAACGTTCCGGACACGACCGCGAGGCGCTACCCGCTTCACGCGGCCGACATCGGGTTCATCCCGGGCTCTCTCACGGCGTGGATCCCGGCGCACGGCTCGAACGCGGTCTACCGCGTCGACTTCAACGCCACCTACGAGGAGAAGGCTATCGACGCCGTCGGCTCCGCCGCGCGCCCCTTCATCTCGCTCGATCGCGGCGCGTTCAACAACACCAAGCGAGGCGAGATCCCCGTAGGCATCGCCGTCGCGCACCAGGCCAAGCCCGAGACGCAGTTCAACTACGCGTTCGTGATGAACGACGGGTCGCGCAACGTCACGACGATCGACCTCACGACGGAGGAGATCGCCGGGACGCTGCCGGACAACCCTGCGGTGACGTCGTTCGCCGACCTGCCCTCCCCCGGTTCGACCGAGTTCGCGCGCCTCGAGGGACGCAAGCTCTTCGAGCTCGGCACCGGTCGCTGGTCCTTCCGCGGCCAGGCCTGGGGCGCGTGCTCGACGTGCCACTGGGAAGGGCTCTCCGACCAGGTCACGTGGTTCCACCGCCGCGGCTCGCGCCAGTCGCCGAGCGTCGACCAGACGATCAACAAGAAGAACCCGAGCGACATTCGCGGAATGAACTGGCAGGCGAGCTCCGACGAGCTCGCAGACAACGAGAACGGCGCGCTCCGCGTCGTCCTCGGCGGCGTCGGCGCGATCGTGAAGAACACGGACCTGACGCCCAGCGCTCGGATCGACTTCGGCAAGTACGGCCACAGCGGCCTCAACGGCTCGATCACCGTGGCGGCCGATCCCGACAGCCCCTCGACGCTCGTCGGTGAGGTCTGCGCGATCGACGACTGGAAGCTGATCGACGTCTTCGAGAAGTCGCTCCGCACGCCGCGGAGGCCGTCGAACCTCGACCCAGCCAAGGTCGCGCAGGGCAAGGACGTCTTCATGGAGGGCAACTGCCAGGGCTGCCACGGCGGCGACAAGTGGACGCTCTCGCGCGTCTTCTACACGCCCGACCCGGTCAAGGAGTCCGCGGAGCCCGGCCAGGAGCACACGAACGTCAACAACGCGCTGAAGACGCGCTCCTGGAGGGACACCGTGCTCGCCACCGAGTTCCCGCAGGCGCTCCTCCCCACGCTGACCGAGTCGGCGCAGACGATGCGCTACAACGGGACGAACGCGAGCTCGTTCGACGTCCTGACCTGCCTCCTCCGCAACGTCGGCACGTTCAACGTCACCGAGCCGGGCGTCGGCGTCGCCGAGCTCCGGCGCAACATGTCGACCGCGGCCCAGGGCAACGAGGACACCTCGAGGGGCTACAACGTGCCGAGCCTCCTCGGCATGGGCGTCGCTGCTCCGTACTTCCACGCGGGCATGGCGCGCACGCTCGAGGCGGCGCTCTCGGAGCCGTTCCAGACCCACCTCCGCGCGCTGAACCCGAACTTCCTCACCGGCCAGGACGCCGCGACCAAGCGTGAGGCGCTCATCCAGTTCCTCCTCTCGCTCGACGCGGACACCACCACGATCCCCGTCCCTGCCCTCGGGGCCAACGGCGGCGACTTCTGCTCGGCACCGTGACGTCCGAGCGATACGATCCGCCGGCAGCACCCAACCCGCAAACCGTAGGTGAGACCGTGAGTACCGGAACTGCCCAACAGAGCCAGGAAAAGACCGAGGAGAGCGCGCGCCGCGCGCTGACCTTCGGCAAGTACCGGCTTTTCGCCCGCCTCGGCACCGGCGGGATGGCCGACGTGTACCTCGCGGTCGCCCAGGGAGCGATGAACGTCAACCGCCTCGTCGTCATCAAGCGGCTCCGCGACGAGCACGCGAACGACGAGGCGACCCGGGAGATGTTCGTCAACGAGGCGCGCCTCGCCGCGCGCCTCAACCATCCCAACGTCATCCAGACCAACGAGGCGGGCGCCGAGAACGGCACCTACTTCCTGGCGATGGAGTACGTCGACGGGCAGCCCATGTCCCGTCTCCTCAACAAGATGAAGCGTGAGGGCAAGAGGCTCGAGCCGCGCATCGCAGCGCGGATCGTCTCCGACGCCCTCAACGGGCTCCACTACGCCCACGAGCTCTGCGACTTCGACGAGACCCCGCTCGAGATCGTGCACCGCGACGTCAGCCCGCAGAACGTGATGATCACGTACGAGGGCGCGGTGAAGCTCGTGGACTTCGGCATCGCGAAGGCCGTCGGCACCACGCAGACGGCTCACGGTGTCTTCAAGGGCAAGGTCGCCTTCATGGCGCCCGAGCAGGTCACCCTCGACAAGGTCGACCGGCGGGCGGACATCTTCGCGGCGGGCATCGTCCTCTGGGAAGCGGTGACGGGGAAGCCGCTCATGGGCGACAGCTCGCCTGCGAAGACGCTCTACAACCTGCTCAACAAGCCGGTCCCGCGTGCGTCGAGCGAGAACCCCGATGTGCCCGCGGCGCTCGACGACGCGATCTCGAAGGCGCTGCAGCGCAACGTCAACGATCGCTTCCAGACGGCAAGGGAGATGCGCGAGGCGCTCGAAGGCTTCATCGCGACCGCAGGCGGCGTCTCGACGGAGGAGGTCGGCAAGCTCCTCAAGGACCTCTTCAAAGACACGCGCGACAAGGTCCAGGCCCAGATCAAGTCACAGCTGAAGACGCTCTCGCTCAGCCGCACGAGCGAGATCGAGCTCTCCGCCGACATCAACAACACGGCCATCCGATCCACCGGGATGCTGATCGATCTCGGCGAGGGTGCGGGGCTCGAGACAGCATCGCACCCGTCGCTCTTCCGCGTCGTCTCGTCCGCGAACAACCCGATGCCGCCCTCGACGGGACGGAAGATCGCGATGGTGGCCTGGGTCGGAGCGACGCTCCTCGCGCTCGGGGCGAGCGGCGTCGCGATCATGCGCAGCCAGAAGAACATCGCGCCCGCCCCGACGGCGGCGACCGCCACGGCCGCGCCCGAGCCCACGCCCTCGGCCACGACTCCTCCGAGCGCGACGAGCACCCCATCGGCGACGGCGACGGCGGAGGCGCCGACGTCATCGGCCACGTCGTCGGCCACCGCACCCGCCACGACGACCGCGACGGCGGCGGCACCTCCGCCTCGTCAGACCTGGGTGGCGCGCCCCGCTGCGCCGCCTCAACCCCACCCGGCCGCGCCGGCGCCGAGCCCCGAGCCGACGAAGGCCGCTCCGACGCCCACGACTGCGACGACCACGAAGCCGGATCCCACACAACCAGGAAGGACGTTCCGTCGCGAACTATGAGCCCATCCCCCCCGCGAGCCACGCTGCTCGCCGCTTTCCTTCTCGGGACCACGCTCTTCAGCATCGCCTGCTCTTCGACATCGACCGACCAGCCACCGCCTGCGCCCCCGGGGGGAGACGCGGCGGCCGACGCGCCAATCGTCGTCGAGGTCGATGACTCGAACCTCATCCCTTGTGCTCCGCGCAGGGTGCTGGAGACTGTTTGTCAAACATGCCATTCGAAGCCACCGCAGAACGGCGCGCCGTTCCCGCTGGTGACACGCTCGAACATCGTCCGGATGACGCCCGACGGGCAGATCCGCGAGCTGATGATCGCGCAGCTCGAGGCCCGGCGGATGCCGCTCACTCCGGAGACCATCGAAGAGGGCGATCGCACGATCCTCCTCGAGTGGCTCGCGGACGGGGCCTCCGCCTTGACCGAGCCCCGGAGCTGTACGGATGAGAATGACCGCACGGCCGTCTCTACCGGCAATTGAGCATGCGAGACTTGTTCCGCCCGGCTCGCAGAAGGTATTGGTGGACGTGATGCGTTCGATGAAGTGCACGCGACGGGCACGCGCCCTCGCGTTCGGAGCGGCCCTGGCCGCAATGACAGGTGTGTCCCCTGCGGCCGCCGACGAGCCGCCGACGCCAGAGGCGGAAGATCCGCAGATGGCCGAGGCTCGGCGGCAGTTCCAGGCGGGCGTCAACCTGCTCGATGATCCGGACGGCGCCCGCTACGAGGAGGCGTACCACGCCTTCAAGAAGGCGTACGAGCTGTCGAAGTCGCCGAAGGTCCTCGGCAACATCGGCTTTTGCAGCATGAAGCTCGAACGCGATGGCGAGGCGATCGACGCGTACGCGAGCTATCTCCGGGACTCGAAGGACATCGAGCCGCGCGAGCGCGCGCAGATCGAGCGTGACCTGGCGACGCTCTCTTCGACCGTCGCGACGTTCAAGGCGACGCTCAAGAAGCCGGCGGGTGCCAGCGCCGTGCTGATCGACACGCGCGAGCAGACGCGCGGGGCGCCGATCGTGAACAGCTATCCGTTCACCGGGACGGAGGTCTCGATCCGCGTCCGCCCCGGCAGGCACGTCTTCAAGGTGAAGGGCGACGACGGCGAGTCGGTCATCCACGAGATCACGTTGGAGCCGACGTCGACGAAGGCGCACGAGTTCACCTTCGCGCCGCGGATCGTGGCCCCACCGCCCGACGCGACCGCGCCCCGCGCGCGCCCGTCCTACGCCGGGCCGATCATCCTCGGCGCCCTCGGCCTCGCCGGGATCGGCACCGGGGTCGTGACCGGCCTCATGGCGCGCGGAAAGACGGACGACATCGAGGCGAGCTGTCCCGGCAACCTCTGCCCGGGCACCTACGATCTGACGTCGGGTCGCAGCGAGGCGAAGACCCTCGGAACGATCGCCGATGTCGGGTTCATCTCCGGTGGAGCGCTGCTCGGCGGCGCCATCGTCTGGGCGCTCCTCGTCCCGAGCGGTGGTCCCAGGACGCCGAAGACCGGCTCGACCGCAGCAGCGTGGCTCCCGAACGCCGGCTGCGGCGCGAATGGCTGCAGCGTTCAACTCAGTGGGTCGTTCTGATGCGCACCTCCCTCCTGGCTTTTCTCCCGCTCGCCGCGCTCGGCGCTCTGACGCCCTCGTGCACCGCCTCTCTCGAGCTCGATCGCTTCCGCACCGACCAGTCCTCGCTCCAGGGTGATGGTGGAGCTGCGAACGTCGAGTTCTATGACCTCCGCTACGCGGCGACGGACATGGAGTCGCATCTCAACGAGTACTTCGAGATCCGTGTCGTCGACGCGAGCAACGCGGTCCAGGCGAAGGCGGTCTACAACGACGTCTTCAACGCCAACTTCGTCATGTTCATGGCGAAGTTCATCCCGAAGGACAACCCGCCGTATCGGCTCGATTTCTGGGCCGACCACAACTTCAGCGGCGCCTACAGCGGCATCGTCGGGCCGATCAACGACAAGGATCACGCGTGGCGGCGCATCCTCCAAGATCCCCTGCCGAACGACATCCAGCTCGTCGGCTCGACTTACCGTTTCGACTTCCTCCACAACACGACCTTCAACGACATCGCGCTGGATCTCGAAGGGAACCCGTTCCCCTTCGAGGACACGCTCCTGCCGTTCGAGCTGACAGTCGCCGGGGCGGACGCCTACCTCGGGAAGACGATGGAGATCCGGGTCATCGAGTCGTCGAAGGGGCGCCTTGTCGGACTTTACCGACAAGGCCGGCTGAAAGAGCCGGCCAAGGCGACGATCACGGGCATCCTCGACGAGATCACGAAGTACGAAGTGTTGGCCTTCATCGACGATAACGATACCGGTGGCTACGACGTCGACGATCCCTCGTGGAGGTTCGAGTTCACATCGAACTCCGCGGGCGCGTCCGTCGAGCTCGACGTCGTCGCGTTGCCGCAGACGCCGATCGAGACGGGCGAGCGCAACGCCCCTTGAGGGCGCGGTGGCGTGCCTCGGCCGAGCACGCGACGCGCGAAGACAGCAGACTAGCCGCCTTCGGCGATTCGCGTAGAATAACCGAAGGTTCGCGTGGACGTCGACCAGGGTCGCAGCGTCTTCCGATCCCGACCAGGTCATGAGTCAGAAGAACGACAACGACGAGGCATCGTTCGAAGGGCTCATGAGCTTCAGCACCGCGCCGCCTCCCCCCGGAGACGTGCACAATGCACGCACCGTGATGGCCGACCTACCGGACGACGTCCTCGCGTCGCTCAAGGCGGGCCAGAAGGTCGACGGGCTGCTCGAACAGCTCGGTCGACCGGGCGAGGCGATGATGACGAGGCGAGCCCGGCCTTTCGAGCTCGAGAAGGCGATCTCGAACGCGGCGATGCGTGGGAGCGCCCCGGACGCCGCGGGCCCGCCCCTCCCGCCGGAACAGGCCGCCGCGCTATCGTTCTCAGCGGAGCCGCCCGCGTTTCCTCCGAGCATCGACATCGCGACCTCGGTCCCCTCCCCCGAGCCTGCGGTGTCCGTTACGGAGTCGCCGACGGCTGACGAGAACCTGGTCGATCCGACGACCACCGCGCCGCTCACTCGACCGCGCCGGTCACTTCTGCGCGTGGGCGGGCTCGTTCTCGTCTGCGTCGCGGCGGCGATCGCGGCGGCGATCAGCACGCCTTTTCTCAAACAACGACTTCATCTGGACTAGAAGGAGTCCTTCTCGAACGAGGCTCATCCGGTCATGCCTGACGACGACGAGGACGGCATCTTCAAGGTCGAGACCGTTCCGCCCCCCGAGGGCGAGAGCGACGTCTACAACGCCCCGACCAAGGTCGGTGTGCTCGCAGGCTCGATCGTGGAGGAAATCGTCCAGCAAGCACGGCGCCAGGCGGAGCTGCAAGGGCGCGCGAAAGCGAGCAACTCGCCTGTGGAGGACGAGCCGGCCGTCATCGATCCGATGAAGCTCCGTGCCCTCGAGGAGCTCGCCGCGCGCCAGGACGAGGCCCTGCGGTCCCCTCCAGTGCCGATCGATCTCGTGATGCCGACGCCATCGAGCGAGCCGCCGCGCTCAGCGCCGCCGGTGCGCTCAGCGCCGCCGCCGCGCTCAGCGCCGCCGTCGCGCTCAGCGCCGCCGTCGCGCTCAGCGCCGCCGCTGCGCGAGGTCGAACGCGCCGAGCTCCACGTCGAGCCGCCGAGCGCCCCGCCGCCGGCACCAGCGGCCCCCTCGTCCCGCGTGGACGCGCCGCGTCCGAACGCCACGAGCGCCCCGCCCGTCGGCGTTCCGGTCCCGTCCGTCGCCCCGACTCCGCTGGATCCGCCGGCGATGTCGGTGCGACACGCGCCTGCGCAGCGCTCGTCGACCCGGGCGAGCACCATCGTGATCCTCGCGCTGATCTTCCTCTGTCTGGCGTTCGGGCTCTATCGCCTGCGCCGCTGAGCAACGCCGAGGAGCGTCATCGCGTCATCGGCGCGAGGGCAGCGGCTCGAGGATCTGCATCACAGCACGGTTGATCTGCTCCTCGTTCGCGTCGGCGTGGACCTCATCGCGCGCGTAGCCGTGGAACAGGTGCCCTTCGTTCGCGCGATCGAAGATGTCGACGACGATCGCGCCGAGACGATCGCGGTCCTCCGGTGCGCCAGCCGCATTGACGGCTCCCGTCGGGTGATCGTCGACGGTGCGGACGCCTGACGAGATCCGGACGACGAGGTCCCCGGAAGGAACGAGGACGTAGCCCTTCTTCTCCATCTCGACATCGATCCGCCGGCGCGTCTTCTCGAGGACCTCCGCCGTCAGCTTCGTCGGCGAGTAGCCAGCAGGCGCGACGGGCGCGGTCTCGTGCGAGTACGTCCGGTACTGCGCGACGCTCGAGACGACCGCCGAGTTCGTCTTCACGCGCATCGTGCTGTCCGGGGTCTTGTGACAGCCAGCGAGGACCGTCGCGACAACCGCAACGACGGGAAGGACGCGAGAGATGGCACGAGAGCTCATGCCCTCGAGCTTGCAGCGCGCGTGCCGACGAGTCGCGCGGCGGAAACATCGAAACCGCCGCGCACGACCGTGGGGCACGACGACACAGAGCTCGGCGCCTCGGGCGTGTGCTCCAGCATCTGGGCCGGCACCCGACCGCGGCCTCCCGCCGCACGAGGAGCGCAGGTGCTCGAGGCCGTCGCTCTCGAAGCGAGGCCAGGAACGCCAGCAACGCCAGCACACGAGAGCGTCGCGTCAAGGAGCCAAGGCGGTCGCCTTCATCGCGTCGGCGGGCGGAGTTCCGGACTGTGACAGCCGTGCGACCGGTGCATCGGAGCACGCGAGCGCGCACCGTCTTCGATGCAACTGCGGCCGGCGCGGCTGATGCCCGGTCGGCCCGCCGGGTGCACGGCATCCAGCAGGTACGCCGGCCGGGATCCCCCGGAGGACTCATGGGCTCATCGAAGGAACAACCGCCCTCGCCCGCGTACGGGCCGGAGCCGCGCTCGTACGGCGGCCTCGTCAACGAGTGGGAGGAGCGACTGCGACGGTGCGAGTCCAATCTCGTCCGTCTGCTCGACGCGTCGAGCGACGGCATCCTCATCCATCGGGACCTGCGCTACATCTATGCGAACCCAGCTGCGCTGAAGCTGGTCGGGCGCGCGCGCGAGGAGGTCATCGGTCACTCGCCGTTCGAGCTCGTGCCGCCCCGTTTCCGGATGCTCCTCGCGGAGCGGATCATGGAGGCATACACGACGCGTGCTCCCATCCCGGAGATCGAGGAGCGCCTCCTCCACGCGAGCGGGGCCGAGGTGCCCGTGGAGGTCGTCGCCATCCCGGTGATCTTCGCGGGCGACGTCTCGACGCTCGTTCACATCCGGGACATCACCGCGCGGCGCGAGCTCGAGGTCCGTCTGCGGGCGGCCGACCGCCTCGCGAGCGCAGGGCTCATCGCCTCCGGTGTTGCTCACGAGATCGGCAATCCGCTCACGTACGCGCTCTCGAACGTCGAGCTCCTCGATGAGCGCCTGCGCGGCGAGTCCGGGGCCTCCAGTCGCGACCTCCTCGATCTCATCGCCTCGGTCCGCGACGGGATCGAGCGCGCGAGCCACGTCGCCAGGGACGTGAGCGTCTTCACGAGCCCGCTCCATGCGCGGCCGGGCGCGATCGACATCCACCGGCTGCTTCGCTCGACGCTCGCGTTCCTCGGCCCGGAGCTGAGGAGCCGAGCGAACGTCGTCGAGCGCTTCGGTGATGTCCCGCTGGTGCTCGCGAACGAGTCCCGCCTGGCACAGGTCTTCCTCAACCTGCTCACGAACGCCGTCCAGTCGTTCGCCGGCCGAGGCCGCGGCCCGAACGACATCATCATCACGACACACGCAGCGAACGAGTCGGTGATCGTCGAAGTCGAGGACACCGGCCTTGGAATACCGCCCGAGCTTCACAGCACCATCTTCGAGCCGCTCTTCACGACCAAGCCCGACGGCAGCGGCCTCGGCCTCGCGGTGAGCAAGGATTTGCTCGCGAAGGAGGGCGGAGCGATCTCGGTCGAGAGCGTCATCGGGGCGGGGACCAAGTTCATCGTCGTCCTCCCGGCCGCTCCCCGGGAGTCGGAGCCTGCGGCGCGCCCGCGAGAGCGGTCAGCGGGCAAGCGCATCCTGATCGTCCATGACGAGCCTCGCATCGCGGCCTCGCTGAAGATGCTCCTGTCCGACCACCGGACGACGCTCGCGACGAGCGGTCACGAAGCGTTACGGAGGATCCACTCGGGCGAAGAGTTCGATGTCGTGGTCTGTGACCTCCTGATGGAGAAGATCGACGGCATCGACCTCTATCGACGGCTCCAGGCGGAGCGGCCGGAGCTGGCATCGCGCATCATATTCCTCACCGGCGACGCGTTCATCTGTCGGTCGCAGCAATTCCTCTCGAGCGTCCCGAACCGCCACATCCAGACGCCGTTCGCTCCCGAAGCGCTCCTCGACGCCGTCGATGACGTCGTCGCGTCTGCGAGCCCTCCCGAGTGAATGCGCCGTCGGAGCGGCTCAGTCAGTGGTGCGCGCGCGCCTGCTCCGCG
>Ga0233377_1000569_pt1 | contig 16222 bp, 18 predicted proteins | sample ElkDunMinimDraft_6_FD_191540 | JGI IMG/M metagenome (GOLD analysis project Ga0233377, IMG submission 191540) | Fecal eukaryotic communites from dung pellets of Tule Elk in California, USA - Elk Dung E36 | ecosystem: Host-associated > Mammals > Digestive system > Large intestine > Fecal | place...
CCGCCGTCGCGATCGCGTCCGTCGCGGTCGGTCTCGCGTTGCTCGCGACGGGCGCGATCGTCGGTCTGCTCTCGGGCGGTGCGCTGTGGCGCCGCGCGGTGCGGCAGCTCGTGATCGGCCTGGGTGCCGCGGGCATCACCTACGTTCTGGGACTGCTGTTCGGAACCGCCCTCTCGTGACCGCGCGCCGACCCCGGCGACGCGTGCAGTGCATGTGCGCGACGCGGCGTCAATCGGTTCCCCTGCGGCCCGCGCCGGGGTCCCATGGGGGATGGGCGAAGAACTCGACACGATCCACGGCATCATGCGCGGCGCGCGTTTCGCGACTCTCACCACGCGAGGCGAGGGCGGTCACCTCTACAGTCGTCCACTCGGGGTGCTCGACCACGAATTCGAAGGCGTGGTGTGGTTCTTCACACCCGACCCCAGTCCGAAGACGGAGGAGCTGCGGGCGGATCCGCACGTCAATGTCGCCTACGCCGACGGGGCGAGCCACGTCTCGCTGAGCGGAACGGCGCGCGTGATCCGGGATGCCGCGCTCATCGAGCGCTTCTGGAACCCCTGGGCCGAAGCGTGGTTCGAGGGCGGCCGCGACGACCCCTCCGTCGCGTTGCTCGAGGTGTCGGCGCACACCGTCGAGTACTGGCACATCGACAAACCCGCCGTCGTGCGGGCTTTCGAGGTCGCGAAGGGGCTCGCGACAGGTTCGGTCCCGGATGTCGGGGAGTCGCGCACTGTCGAGTTCTGATCGGCTCGCGCACGAAAAAAGGGTGGGCCCGGTGGGGCTCGAACCCACGACCCGCGGATTAAAAGTCCGATGCTCTACCGACTGAGCTACAGGCCCGTGGGGTCAAGCGTACCGGTGGCGCGCAGTGCCGTGGTGAGCGCGCCCGACAGCCGGGTCGCCGATTCGATCGACAGCGAGAATCCCGTCCAGCCGTCGCCGAGGTAGACCCACGTCGCGGCCTCCCCGTATCGGCGGGACACCTCGACGAGGAGCTCGCCGGCTCGCACGCCCTCGCCGGATCGGCCGTCGAGCGCGACGGGCACCACCTGCACGGCGCCCCGATGGCAGACCGCGCCGGGACGATCGTCACGGGCGTGGTCGGCAACGCACCACGACGGGCATCGGCTCATGGTCCTCGCCACCTCGATTCCTGATGCGAACGGTAGGGGAGGTGTCGGACATCGCGACCCCGCGTAGCGTGGTGGGGTGTCCGACGAGTTCCACAAGCCCACGCTCTTCCCGGGCTCGCAGTTCGAAGTGCGGCAAGGCGACGACGACCCCGCTGCCGTGATCCGTGCCGCCCACGAGAGTGCGCGCATGCTCATGTCGCGGGCGCGCGCGACGGAGGATCCCGAGGTCGTCGAGCGGCTCGTGCATTACACCGACGAGCACGGCCTCGACGCCCTCGCCGAGCTGTGGGCACGCTCGGGGGCCACGACACTGCCCGGGGCGCTGTGGCGGCTCTACCTCGTGCGCGTGCTCATCCATCAGGATCCTGCGGGCGTGAGCCTGCTCTTCCAGCGCGGCACCGAAGTGCTCGCCACGATCGATCCGCTCATCGCGGGGGCGCCGATCCCCGCCGGACCCGGCGAGGTCACCGAGCTCGCCGACCGCATCCTGCGGGGGGTGTTCGAGGGCGACTTCGGCCTCGCGCTCGATCGGGCGGCGGCATTCTGCCGCGTGACCGCCGCGGGTGCCGGAAGCGTCGCCGACGACCAGGACAGCGCGCATCCCGAGCGGGCGTCGGAACTCACGACGCGCGCGCTGCGACTCACGACGACCGCGGAGGAGCTCTCCGCCTGCGCTCGGCTCGCCCGGTCCGGCGCACTGGATTAGCCCGAGCTAAACTGGCCTCCGCCGGGCCGCAGTAACCCCGGGCTCCAATATTCGCCGCTTCGAGCGGCCTCGCGCCGAGAGGCGTTTCTGCGGCCTGGCACTTGCCTTCCCCGCCCGCCGGACTCCGCACCCCGCCGGCTCGGTGCCGGTCGGCTCAGTGCTGCAGCGCGGGCACCCCGAGGCGGCCGTCGATCATCTCGAGCACCCTGTCGCAGTGCTCGAGCACGTCGCGGTCGTGGGTGACCATGACCACCGCGACGCCCGACCCGTGGGCGCGCTCGGCGAGCAATTGCACGACCTCGTGGCTGCGCCGCCGGTCGAGGGCCGCCGTGGGCTCGTCGACGAGCAAGAGGCTGGGCGCGTTCACGAGCGCTCGTGCGATGCCGACGCGCTGACGCTCTCCGCCGGAGAGCTGGCCGGGGCGGTGCCCCGCGCGGTGCGCCATGCCCACCGAATCGAGAAGGGCATGCGTGTCGATGCGCCGGTTGCCGGCGAGCCTCCCCGCGAGCCGCAACTGGTCGGTCGCGGTGAGCGACGGCAGCAGGTTGCCGGACTGGAACACGAACCCGATGTTGCGCAGACGGAACCGCGTCGCCGCGCTCTTGGAGAGGGCGCTCAACTCGGTGCCGTGCACCCGCACGGTGCCGCTGTCGGGCCGCGCGAGAGCACCGGAGATCGCCAGGAGCGAGGACTTGCCCGAGCCGGAGGGCCCGACGACGGCGAGCAACTCGCCCGGCATGACCGTGAGGGAGACGTCGTCGAGCGCGCGCACGCGCGAGTCGCCGTCGCCGAGTTCGAGCACGGCGTTCGCGACCTCGAGGGCGGATGTCGTCACGTCGTTCATCGTTGGCCTCCCAAGGCACGAAGCGGGTCGATTCGGGCGATGCGCACCACCGCGACGGCGGCGCCGAGGAGTCCGAGCCCGATGGTCAGGCACGACGCGAGGGCGATCGGCTCGAGTTCGAGGGCGAACGGCATCGCGTCGGGCATCGCCGCGCCCATCCCGACCCCGGCGGCGACGCCGATCGCGGTGAAGGAGACGAGAAGGATCGCGGCTTGCGCGAGGCTGTCACGCAGCAGGTACCGGCTCGAGGCGCCCATCGCGCGCAGCACCGCGATGTCGTGGCTGCGCTGGATCGTCCACACGGTGAAGAACGCACCGACAACGAGCGCGCAGATCGCGTACAGGAAGATCTGGATCATGCTCAGGGTGAGCGTCTCGGCTTCGTAGCCGGGGGAGGCGTTGAACGCCTCGGTGAGCGTCATGGTCGTGGTGCCGGCCGAGTCGTCGGTCGCGGCGAAGTCGGGCGAAACACCGTCCTCGGCGAGGAGGGCGACGACGCTCGCGAACGGGAAGTCGAGGGAGTCGATCTGCTGCCGGGTCGGCGCACCGGGCTCGGAGGCGCCGGCCGCGAGGAGGCGCCAGGTGTCGAGCGGCAGGTAGGCGACATCGACGTGGCCGAATGTCGCTTGCCCTTGGGTGAAGCCGACGACGGTCAGCTCGACGTCGAGCCTGTCGAGCGTCACGACGGTGCCCAGTTCGATGCCCTGCTCACGCAGCGGTTCCGACACGACGATGCCGTCGACGGCGCCGACGCCACGGCCTGTCGAGACAGCGGGGGCGAGGAATCCGTCCGGTTCGATGCCGAACAGCGTGAGGTCCACCTGGATGCCGTCCGCGGTGACGCCGTTGACGATGTTCACCCCCATCGGCTCGGCTTCAGCGATCCCGTCCGCGTCGTGCCAGGCGGCGAGCTGGTCGTCGTCGACGACGGAACGGCTGAAGGCGTTGTCCTTCATCGTGCCTTCGTCGAAGGCGAACGCGGTCGCGGGCAGGGCTTTGAGGCCCGAGACGCCGTCGTTGACGAGACCTGAGGACAGACCGGAGAGCAACACGACGAGTACCGAGATGAGGGCGATCACGGTGCCCATGAGTGCGAACCGGCCCCGGGCGAACCGCAGTTCGCGTAAGGCGAGGAACATGAGGGCTTTCTGAGAGCGAAACTTGCCGACAGGGTGTCGGTAAGTGATCCCATTGTGCCACGAAGCTCCCGCAGGCCGAAATCGGGGCGCCTGGCAGCCGAGCGGGAAGAGGCGGTCAGGGGGTCAAGCCGTGCGTCAGCAATCGCAGCACGTCGGCGGAGACCGTCTCGTGGTCGGCGCCGTGAGAGACGAGCTGGATGCCCGCGCCGAGCACCGCGTTCACGAGAGTCGCCGAAGATCCCGACGGTGGGAGCCCGAGATCGTTCAGCACCCGCAGCACAGGACGAAGCAGGGCGTCGTGCAGCACCATGAGGTCTTCGAAGCGGCTCGGGCTGAGGTCGGCCTCCCGCAACGCGCCCGCGATCGCGTGCTTGCCCTCGGCCGTCATGGCCATCGTCTTCTCGACGAAGACCCGCAAGGCCTCGATCCCGGAACCCGCGTCCGACAGCGCCTCCTCGATCTCGGCATCCCACCGCTCGATCGCCTCGATCGCGATCGCGATGAGCAGATCGTCCTTCGAGGGGAAGTAGTCGTAGAAGCTCGAACGGGCAAGACCCGCGTGCTCGCACACGCTCCGCGGGGTGACCCCGGTCAGCCCCGATTCCAGCAGCAGGCTCTGACCCGCGGCGACGAGCGCCGCGCGCTGGGCGGCACGGTGCTCCGCGACAGTCGGGGCGGAGATCCTGGGCATCCCGCAATTATCCTCGGTGCGCCCCCGCATGCCGGCCGCAGCCGCACGCCGTGCCCCGGCTCACCCGAACTTGCCCGAGACGTAGTCCTCCGTGGCCTGCACGCTCGGCTTGCTGAAGATCGTCGTCGTGTCGTCGTATTCGATGAGCTTGCCCGGCTTGCCGGTGCCCGCGATGTTGAAGAACGCGGTGCGGTCGCTCACCCGGGAGGCCTGTTGCATGTTGTGGGTCACGATCACGATCGTGTACTCCTGCTTGAGTTCCTCGATGAGGTCTTCGATCGCGAGCGTCGAGATCGGGTCGAGCGCCGAGCACGGCTCGTCCATGAGGATCACGTCCGGCTTGACCGCGATCGCGCGCGCGATGCACAGACGCTGCTGCTGACCGCCGGAGAGGCTCGAGCCCGGCTTGTCGAGGCGATCCTTGACCTCGTTCCACAGGTTCGCTCCCTGCAGCGACCGCTCGACGAGCGAATCCTGGTCACCTCTCGACATGCGCCGGTTGTTGAGTTTGACGCCCGCGAGGACGTTGTCGCGGATGGACATCGTCGGGAACGGGTTCGGCCGCTGGAACACCATTCCCACCTGGCGGCGCACGAGCACGGGATCGACGCCCTGGCCGTAGAGGTTGTTGCCGTCGATGAGCACTTCGCCGTCGACCCATGCCCCCGGGATCACCTCGTGCATGCGATTGAGGGTGCGGATGAACGTCGACTTGCCGCATCCCGAGGGTCCGATGAACGCCGTGACGGTGCGTGGCTCGATGGTGAGCGTGACCCCTTCCACGGCCTTGAACTTGCCGTAGTAGACATCCAGGTCGTTGACTTCGATCCGCTTGGACAACGTGGGTCCTTCTGTTCTGTGGTGTCGGGGAGCCGTCAGCGCCCGAACCGGGGGGCGAAGAAGCGGCTGAAGAGGCGCGCGAGCACGTTCAGCAGCATGACGATGATGATGAGGGTGAGGGCGCCGGCCCACGCCCTGTCGATGTAGGCCTCGACGGGGTTGCCCTGCTGCATGTACTGCGTGTAGACGAAGAGCGGGAGCGAGTTCATCGGTCCGTCGAACAGGTTGTAGTTCATGTTGGCGGTGAACCCGGCGGCGATGAGCAGGGGGGCGGTCTCGCCGATCACGCGAGCGATCGAGATCATGATGCCGGTCATGATCCCCGCGACCGACGTCGGCAAGACGACTTTGAGGATCGTGAGCCACTTCGGCACGCCGAGCGCGTAGGAGGCCTCGCGCAGCTCGTTGGGCACGATGCGCAGCATCTCCTCGCTCGAGCGCACGACGACCGGGATCATGAGCACCGAGAGCGCGACGGCCCCGGCGATTCCGAGTTTCACGCCCGGTCCGAAGATGAGGGCGAAGAGCGCGTAGGCGAAGAGCCCCGCGACGATCGACGGGATGCCCGTCATGACGTCGACGAAGAAGGTGATGCCGCGCGCGAGTGCGCCCCTGCCGTACTCGACGAGGTAGATCGAGGTCATGAGGCCGACGGGCACCGAGATGACGGCCGCCGTGAGAGTGATGAGCACCGTTCCGATGATCGCGTGCAGCGCGCCGCCCCCCGCGCCCTGCACGTTGCGCATCGACCAGCTGAAGAACTCGGGGTCGAACCTGTTGACGCCGTTCGCGACGACGGTGATCGTCACCGACACGAGAGGAACCATCGCGACGAGGAAGGCCGCCACGACGAGAGACGTCACGAGACGGTCGACGGCCTTGCGCCTGCCCTCGACGAGCGCCGACATCGTGACGATGCCGACGACGTAGAGCAGGGCTCCGACGACGACCGCGCCGGCGACCGGGAACTCGGCGGCTCCCACGACGGCGAGCTGCAGGACCGCGAACGTCGCGAACGAGACGCCCTGGGCGATCGCGACGCCCGCCCACGGGGCCCAGCGCGGGAGCTTGCCCGCCGCGAGGGCGTTCGGGGTCTCCTGGGTGAGGACGGCCATCAGTTCGCTCCCGAGAATTCCTTGCGGCGGTTCACGATCCACCGCGCGACGGCGTTCACGAGGAACGTGACGACGAAGAGGATGAGGCCCGTCGCGATCAGGACGTTCACGTTGAGGGCGTACGACTCCGGGAACGACAAGGCGATGTTCGCGGCGATCGTCGTCGGATTCGAGGCCTGCAGAAGCGCTGCGCTGATGAGACCGGGCGTGGGCGAGAGCACCATCGCGACCGCCATGGTCTCGCCGAGGGCGCGGCCGAGCCCGAGCACGCCTGCCGAGACGATCCCCGAGCGGCCGAAGGGCAGCACCGCCATGCGGATCATCTCCCACCGCGTCGCACCGAGGGCGAGGGCGGCCTCCTCGTGCAATCGGGGTGCCTGCAGGAACACTTCGCGGCAGATGGCCGTCATGATCGGCAGCGTCATGACCGCGAGCACGAGCGCCGCGGTGAGGATCGTGCGGCCCGTCGCGGAGACCGGTCCGGCGAACAGCGGGATCCAGCCGAGATTGTCGACGAGCCACGAGTAGAGGGGCTGGATGGCCGGGGCGAAGACGAGGATTCCCCACAGGCCGAAGACGACGGAGGGCACCGCGGCGAGCAGGTCGACGACGTAGCCCAGGGCCGAGGCGAGACGCCGGGGCGCGTAGTGCGAGATGAAGAGCGCGATGCCGATGGCCACCGGCAAGGCGAAGAGCAGGGCGAGGGCGGCCGCCCAGATCGTGCCGAAGACGAGAGGGCCGACGTAGGCCCAGAAGTTGCCGGCACGCCGCAGGATGCTGGCATCCTCACCCGTCGCGGGCAGCGCGGGCACCGCTTGCACGATCAGGAAGATCGCGACCGCCGCCAACGTGACGAGGATGAGAACGCCCGCCGAGACGGCAGTCGTCGAGAAGACCCGGTCACCGGGGCGCTGCTTCGCCCGGATCTTGCCGAGGGCGGTGCTCGTGGTCACGGCCTGGGTTCCTCGCTGTGTCATGGGGTCGGGCGATGGGAGGTGCCCGACCCGGCCGGTGTGGCCTGGGCCGGGCACCAATCTACGAGGAGATCGTCGCGATGGCGGCCTCGACCTGTTCGCGCAAGGTCGAGGAGATCGGAGCGGAGCCGGCCGCCGCCGCCGAGACCGCTTGACCGTCTTCGCTCGCGATGAACGAGAAGTATGCCTTCACGAGTTCGGCTTTCGCCGCGTCCGCATAGATCTCGCACCCGATGAGGTACGACACGAGCGACACCGGGTAGGCCCCAGGAGCCTCGGTCGTGCGGTCGAGCGCGATCGCGAGATCGAACGCCGCGCGGCCCTCCTCGCGCGGTGAGGCGTCGACGGCCGCCGCGGCGCCTTCGGCGCTCGGCGCGACGAAGCCCTCGCCGACGGCGACGGACACGACTCCCATATTCGCGGTGACGCGCGAGGCGTCGATGAAGCCGACGCTCCCGGCGCCCGCCTCGATCGCGCTCACGACTCCCGACGTCCCGGTCGCGCCCTCGCCCCCGAGCTCCGCGGGCCACTCGCCGTCGGCCTCGAACGTCCAGGCGCCCGCCGAGGCCTGCTCGAGATAGGCGGTGAAGTTCTCTTGCGTGCCCGAGTCGTCGGCGCGGTGAACGGGGTTGATTGCGGTCGCCGGGAGAGTCACGCCGGGGTTGAGCGCGGCGATGGCCGGGTCGGCCCACGTCGCGATCGAGCCGTCGAAGATGCCGGCGAGCGTCGCGGCGTCGAGGTCGAGCCCGTCGACCCCGTCGAGGTTGAACACGATGGCGATCGGCGAGATGTAGAGGGGAAGCTCGACGATGCCGCTCCCGGGAGCGCACACGGCGAAGTCGCTGCTCGCGATCTCGTCGAGAGTGAACGCGCGGTCCGATCCCGCGAACGCCGCACCACCGCCGATGAACGCTTCGCGCCCTGCCCCCGACCCGTCGGGCGAGTAGTTGATGTCGACCCCCGGATTGGCGGTCTGGAAGGCGGCGATGAGTCCCTCTTGCGCGGCGCCCTGCGCCGACGCGCCGACACCGGAGAGCGTGCCCTCGAGCTCGCCCCCCGCGGGGCGCGTGCCGCCGCCTTCATTCGCGGCGCACGAAGCCAGGGCGAGAGCCCCGGCGAAAGCGATGACGGCGAGGCCGCCACGACGCGTGATGTTCACTGTGTTTTCCCTTCGGGAATGTTCCGGTCATCCAGGTCGGGCCCGGTGGGCCCACGAGCGACGGTAGGAAGGCCGTGTGTCCACCCTCGGAGGCGAGGGTGAACGGGAGGTGAACGAGCGCGGAACCGCCGTGATCGCGGCCGCGCGCGGATCAGACCGCGGGGCCGTGGATCTCGATCGCGACGATGCCCGACTCGGGATGATCGACGGGCACGTGCAACACGGCGTACTCGCCCGTCGACAGGGCCGCGGCGCGGTGCACGCGCTCGCTGTCGGAGGAGCCCGTCGCGGCGACCACCGCCTCGATGATCTGCGGCAGCACGGGCCCGTGGCTGCACAGCACTGTCGTCGTGCGGGACTCCAGGCACGATCGCACGACCTCGTGCACCGCGACGCCCCGCGCGGTGTGGGCGTCTTGACTGATCTCCTCCCGCTGAGCCACGTCGAGGCCCGTGAGCCGCGCGGTCGGCGCGATCGTCGACGTGCAACGCACCGCGGTCGAGGAGATGAGCTTCCCCGGACGGAATGCCGCGATCCCGGGGGCGACGCTGAGCGCCTGGGTCTCGCCGCGGGCGACCAGCGGACGAGTCGCGTCGGGCCCGTCCCAGTCCGACGACGGCATCGCTTTGCCGTGCCGCAACGCGATGATCGCGAACGTGCGTGCACGTCCCTGCGCGTGGAGGGCGGCGAACCGCTCGACGATGTCCAGGTCGGCGGGAAAGCTCAGCTCGGCCCGCGCCTTCTTGAGACTCATCCATCTCACGTGCTCGATCTCGTCGTTGGAGACGAACGTCGAGTTGGCGATCGCGAGCGGATCCGCCTCAGCGGCCCAGTAGTAGACCTTCTTGTCGCGCCCGTTGGGCAGGCGGTATTCGACGACCCCGAGCGGGACGCCGAGCGCCACGACGAGCCCCGTCTCCTCCGCGATCTCGCGCATCGCCGTCTCGGGGAGCGTCTCGCCCGTCTCGAGCTTCCCCTTGGGAAGCGACGTGTCCTTGTGCTGTGTGCGACGCACGACGAGGATGCGGAGCTTCCCCTTGCGCGACAGGCGCCAGCACACGGCGCCGGCGGCGAACACCGTCGACGTCACCGCAGCGCCCCGCGCTTGCGCGCCCCGATCCGGCGCATGAGCTCGTTCTGGAGGTCGATGAGGGGCGCGCCCGCCTCGTCCCTGTCGCGGCGCGTCCACTCGCCGTCGGAGCCGAGCCACCACGACGCCGTCGCGTCGGACATCGCGAGATCGAAGAGGCGCTGCAGCTCGTCGAGGTGCTCCGGCCGGGTCAGCCGCACGAGGGCTTCGACGCGACGGTCGAGGTTTCGATGCATCATGTCGGCGCTGCCGATGTACACCTGCGGGTCGCCGTCGTTCTCGAATCGGAAGATGCGGGAGTGCTCGAGGTAGCGACCGAGGATGCTGCGCACCCGGATGTTCTCGCTGAGCCCTTCGACCCCCGGCCGCAGCGAGCAGATGCCGCGAACCCAGACCTCGACGGGCACGCCCGCGTCGCTCGCGCGGTAGAGGCCGTCGATGATGGCCTCGTCGACCATCGAGTTGACCTTGATCCTGATGCCGCTCGGCTTGCCGGCGCGCGCATTCTCGGCTTCCGTGGCGATTCGCTTGAGCAGGCCCTTGCGCAAGTAGCGCGGCGCGACGAGGAGACGCTTGAACTTCTTCTCGATCGCGTAGCCGGAGAGTTCGTTGAACAACCGGGTCAGGTCTTTGCCGACGACGTCGTCGGCGGTCAGCAGACCGAGGTCTTCGTAGATGCGGCTCGTCTTGGGGTTGTAGTTGCCCGTGCCGATGTGGCTGTAGTGCACGAGCCTGCCGCCCTCCTGGCGGATGACGAGCGCGAGTTTGCTGTGCGTCTTGAGCCCGACGAGCCCGTACACGACGTGCACTCCTGCCTTCTCGAGCTTGCGCGCCCAGCCGATGTTGGCCTGTTCGTCGAAGCGGGCCTTGATCTCGACGAGCGCGAGCACGGCCTTCCCGGCCTCGGCGGCGTCGATGAGCGCCTCGACGATGGGGCTGTCACCCGACGTGCGGTAGAGCGTCTGCTTGATCGCGAGCACGTTCGGGTCGAGCGCGGCCTGCTCGAGGAACGCCTGCACGCTCGTCGCGAACGACTCGTACGGGTGGTGCAGCAGGATGTCGCCGCGCGCGATCGAGGCGAAGACATCCGGGCGCTCGTTCGGCTCGGTCGGCAGCAGGTTGACGCTCGTCGTCGGCACGTGCCGGGCGTACTTGAGTGCGGGCTTGTCGATGCGCGTGACCTCGAACAGCCCCGAGAGGTCGAGCGGCGCGGGAAGGCGGTAGACCTCCTGCTCGGTGATCTGCAGCTCCGACATCAGGAGCCCGAGGGTGACCTCGTCCATGTCGTCGGTGATCTCGAGCCGGATCGGCGGCCCGAACCGGCGGCGCTGCAACTCCTTCTCGAGGGCCGTGAGGAGGTTCTCGGCGTCGTCCTCCTCGACGGTCACGTCCTCGTTGCGGGTGACGCGGAACTCGTGGTGCTCGAGCACCTGCATCCCGGGGAACAGCTCTTCGAGGTGGTTGGAGATGAGGTCCTCGAGCGGGATGAAGCGCAGCACGCCCGTGCCGTCGTCGGGCAGCTTCACGAAGCGCGGGAGGTTGGTCGGCACCTTGAGGCGCGCGAACTCCTCCTTGCCGGTCTTCGGGTTGCGCACGCGGATCGAGAGGTTGAGCGACAGGCCCGAGATGTAGGGGAACGGGTGGGCCGGGTCGACAGCGAGTGGCATGAGCACGGGGAAGATCTGGCTCGAGAAGATCTCGTCGAGTGCGGCGCGATCGCCGTCGACGAGGTCGCTCCAGTGCTCGACGTGGATGCCCGCCTGATCGAGCAGGGGCTTGAGGGACTGGAAGGCGCGCGCGTGCCGCTCCTGCAGCACGTGGGCCCGCGAGCTGATGTCCGCGAGCACGTCGAGCGGCGCGCGGCCGATGTTCGTCGGCACGGCGATGCCCGTCGCGATGCGGCGCTTGAGGCCGGCGACCCGCACCATGAAGAACTCGTCGAGGTTGCTCGCGAAGATCGCGAGGAAGTTGGCCCGTTCCAGGAGCGGGAGCGACTCGTCCTCCGCGAGCTCGAGGACTCGTTGGTTGAACGCGAGCCACGACAGCTCCCTGTCGAGGAACCTGTCGCCGGGCAGCTCGCTGTCGTCGACGAACGCCGGCTCGGCGTCGTAGTCGTCGAGCAGGTCGGCGGCGATCGTCGCGTCGCCGAGCGGGCTGTCCTCCACCATGGACCGATCATGCCAGCACCCGCGGGAATGGGCGCTCGACGCGCTCGCGGAGATGCTCGGCGCGGGAGGGCGCGACGCGGAGGGGGTCGCCGCTCAGGAGACGGGGGAGAGCCGGTCCTCGTCCTCGTAGACGTTGAACCGGTAACCGACGTTGCGCACGGTGCCGATGAGCGATTCGAGGTCGCCGAGCTTCGCGCGCAACCGCCGCACATGCACGTCGACAGTGCGGGTGCCGCCGAAGTAGTCGTAGCCCCACACTTCGCTCAGCAGCTGCTCGCGCGTGAAGACCCGCGACGGGTGCGTCGCGAGGAAGCGCAGCAACTCGAATTCCTTGAAGGTGAGGTCGAGCGGTTTGCCGTGCACCTTGGCGGAGTAGGAGGCCTCGTCGATGACGACGCCGGACGCCTGGATCTGGGATCCCGTCTTCTCCTGCGCGAGGCGCCCGATCGCGAGACGGATGCGGGCATCCACTTCGGCCGGACCGGCGGACTCCAGGATGACGTCGTCGATGCCCCAATCGGCCGAGACGGCGGTGAGTCCGCCTTCGGTCAGCACGAGAACGAGGGGCACGTTGATCCCCGTCGTGTCGAGGATCTTGCACAGCGATTTGGCGCTCGCGAGGTCGTGCCGGGCGTCGACGAAGATGAGATCGGCGGTCGGCGCGCTGATGAGGGAGGCCGGTGCGGCGGGGATCGCACGCACTCGATGGGACAGCAGCGCGAGGGCGGGCAGGACGTCGCCATCGACCCTAGAGGTCAGGATGAGCAACTGGGCCACGCGGGTGTCCTCCAAACGCCTAACGCACAGTGTACGGACACCTACGATTGAGCCGTGCCCGCACGATCCCGCAGCGTCCCGCCCATCTGGCTCGCCGCTCTCGCGGGCGCCGTGCTGGTCGGAGTCTTCGCGGGGCGGGATTTCCTCACCTGGCTTCCCGTCGTCGCGGCCGGGAGCGTGTTGCTGACCTTCGCGGTGCAGATCTCGCTGCGTCGAAAAGAGGGGCTCGTCGACCGGATCATCGCGAGCCTCGGCGGCATGGTCGTCATCCTCGCGATCGCGACGGGCGTGCTCGTCCTGCTGCATCCCGCTTCGCTCGATAGGCTGTTGTCATGATGCTCGCCCTGGAACTGTTCTTCATCGGACTCCTGGGTCTGGCCGTGCTCGCGATCGGCTTCGTGTCGATCGTCGTGGTCTACAACCTCTACCGCGGCCAGCGCTAGCGCACCCAATGTTCGAGCTCGACGCCGATCTGCCGGCGGAGGTCGTGCCCCTCTCGTGGCTTCTGGGCGTGTGGGAGGGCAGCGGGGTCATCTCCTACCGCGTCGGCGACGAGGTGCACGAACACGAGTTCGGCCAGCGTGTGGCGTTCACGCACGACGGCGGCCCGCACCTGCAGTACGCGAACTCGGCATGGCTCAGCGGCGACGACACCGAGGAGGCGGGCGGCAGGCCGCTGTTCTCCGAGCTCGGCTACTGGCGCCTCAGCCGCCCGCTCGGGCCGGCCGACCCCGGCCCCGGGATGCTCCCGGGCGTTGGTGATCCGGTCTTCACGACAGCGGATGCCGTCGAGACGCTGCGGAACCCAGCGGGGTCCTTCGACATCGAGGTGGCTCTCGTGCAACCCGGCGGGGTGAGCGAACTGTATCTCGGCACCGTCGACGGCCCGCGGATCGACCTCGCGACGGATGCCGTCATGCGCTCGGCGACGGCCAAGGAGTACGCCGCGGCGACGCGCCTCTACGGGCTCGTCGAGGGCCACCTGTTGTGGGCGTGGGACATCGCCGCGCTCGGGCAGGATCTGCGCACGCACTCCTCCGGACGGCTGGCGAGAGTTGACTAGCGCGTTCGCGGGTCGGCCCGGCGCCGTCGGCGATCCGCCTCAGCACTACGGGTCGCCGTTCGCCGAGCAGCGCGAACTCGCAGCCGGGCGCGCGGTCGTCGACCTCTCCGACCGCGACGTCGTGACCGTCACGGGAGCCGACCGCCTCACGTTGCTGGATTCGCTGCTGTCCCAGTCGCTCGCGAAGCTCGCTCCGGGCGAGTCGGCCGAAGCGCTCCTGCTGGACCCGAGCGGGCGCATCGAGTACGCGGTGCGCGTCGTCGACGACGGCGACACGGCGTGGCTGCTCATGGATGCCGGAACGGGTGCGGGATTGGCCGGCTTCCTCGACCGGATGCGTTTCATGCTGCGCGTCGAGGTCGCCGACCGCTCCGCCGACTTCGCGACGATCGGCACGCTCGGCGATCCCCCTGAGGGGATCACGTGGCGCGACCCGTGGGCCGACGTCGTCGCGGGCGGACATCAGTACGCCGTCGCGCCGGAGCATCCCGGAGCCGGCTGGACCTATTCCGAGACGCTCGTCGCGCGCGACGCGCTCGGCGCTCTCGCCGACAGGCCCGCCGCGGGCGTGCTCGCGCTCGAAGCCCTCCGCGTGGCCGCCTGGCGCCCCCGCGCGGCGACCGAACTCGATGCGACGGCGATCCCGCACGAGTTCGACTGGCTGCGCTCGGCCGTCCACCTCGCGAAGGGCTGCTATCGCGGTCAGGAGACCGTCGCGAAGGTGCACAACCTCGGCCATCCGCCGCGTCGCCTCGTGCTGCTGCACCTCGACGGGTCCGACAACGTCGCCGTCGCGCCCGGTGACGAGGTGCTCGCGGGAGACAAGGTCGTCGGCCGGGTGACCGCCGCGGCGACCCACTTCGACCTCGGCCCGATCGCGCTCGCGCTCGTCCGCCGCACGACCGACCCCGCCGCGACCCTCACCGTCGCGGCGTCCGACGGGGCCGTGAGCGCCGCGCAAGAGGTCATCGTGCCGCCCGATGCGGGAGCCGAGGCCGACGTGCCGCGCCTTCCCCGTCTCGGCGCCGTCCGGCGGCCCGCCGGCTGACCCGCCTGGCTAGGCTGGGCGGCATGTCGACCCTCATCCTGCTGCGCCACGGTCAATCCGACTGGAATCAGAAGAACCTGTTCACCGGCTGGGTCGACGTCAGGCTCTCAGACCAGGGGGTCGTCGAGGCGCGCCGCGCGGGAGAGCTGCTCTCCGAGGCCGGGATGGCACCCGACATCCTCTACACGAGCCTTCTGACGCGCGCGATCCAGACCGCGAACCTCGCCCTCGAGGTCGCCGACCGGCTGTGGATCCCGGTGAAGCGCTCGTGGCGGCTCAATGAGCGCCACTACGGTGCGCTGCAGGGACTGGACAAGGCCGACACTCTCGCGAAGTACGGCGAAGAGCAGTTCATGCAGTGGCGCCGCTCGTTCGACGTGCCGCCGCCGCCGCTCTCCGACGACTCGGAATGGTCCCAGGCCCACGACGAGCGGTACGCCGACGTGCCCGACGCCGAACTGCCGCGCACCGAGAGCCTCAAGCTCGTGATCGAGAGGATGCTGCCGTACTGGGAGTCCGAGATCACCGTCGACCTCGCGGCAGGCAAGACGGTGCTCGTGACGGCGCACGGCAACTCGCTGCGCGCGCTCGTCAAGCACCTCGACGGGATCCCCGACGACGAGATCTCCGAACTCAACATCCCGACCGGCATCCCCCTCGTCTACGAGCTCGACGAGGCGTTCCGCCCCACCGGCCCCTCTCGCTACCTCGACCCGGATGCCGCCGCGGCGGGTGCTGCGGCCGTCGCCGCTCAAGGCAAGAAGTAGCCGGCCCCCCGGGAGGCTTCAGTCGGGCTCGCCGCCGTCACCGTCGATCGGCGAGGAAGCCGCCGACCGCCGCCGCCGACTCCTCGGGCCGGTTCAGCCACGGCGCGTGACCGCCGGAGACCACGACGGTCTCGGCGCCCGGGATGAGGTCGAGCGAGGCGCGCGTGGCCGCGGTCGTGAGGAAGACGTCGCGATCGCCGAGCACGGCGAGCACCGGCACCTTGAGTGACGCGAGCTCATCGGGGGTGAGCCGCGCGTCGGCGCGCACTCCGAAGGACGACGCGAACGCGCGCGCGAGCACGGGAGCGGTCTCGCGGAACTCGGGACGCAGCGAGGCGTACCAGCCGCAGTCCACGAGTTCGCGCGGCCACGGCTGCACGGCGCCGGGGCCGAGGGTGAGTGCGCTGTTCTTCTCGTACTGCTCGCGGCTCACGGGGGAGAACACCGCGCGGCGCAGGCCCGGCACCGCCATGAGACGGAACCCGAGGGGGATGCGCATCCCCGCGAACGCGGCCCCGGGAGCCCCGAGGATGGTCAGGCTCGCGAACCTCTCGGGGCGGGCGAGAGCCGCGTAGAGGGCGAACTGCGCGCCCATGGAATGCGCCACGACGTGCACGCGGTCGAGGCCCGCGTCGTCGAGCACCGCGTCGATCCACCGCACCGGGGCGCGGCGCAGGTCGGCCGGTGCGAGCGTCGCCGGGCCCG
>Ga0233377_1000573_pt1 | contig 16148 bp, 16 predicted proteins | sample ElkDunMinimDraft_6_FD_191540 | JGI IMG/M metagenome (GOLD analysis project Ga0233377, IMG submission 191540) | Fecal eukaryotic communites from dung pellets of Tule Elk in California, USA - Elk Dung E36 | ecosystem: Host-associated > Mammals > Digestive system > Large intestine > Fecal | place...
GCACCGAGAAGTTACGTGCGTACCACAGCGCGCCGAAGAACGCCGCGAAGAACATGACTTCGGAGAAGATGAACCACATCATGCCCATGCGGAACGAGCGGTCCACCGCGTCGTTGTAGAAGCGGCCTTCGCTTTCCTTGATCACGGCGCCAAACCAGCCGGTGAACATGACGAGCAGGATGACGAGTCCCACCGTCGTCACCCAAGGACCGGCATTCGAGTGGTTGAGCCACATTGCGGCCCCACCTACTGTCGTGAACAGCGCGATCGAGCCCACCAGCGGCCACGGGCTACTGTGAGGAACGTAATACTTCTCGGACGGTGCGTGGGCCATAGTTATCTGCCACTCATTTCGAAAACAATTCGGTTCAGTACAAAAAAATCAGCTCGTGCTCTTCGCGTCGTACATCACGTACGAGAGCGTCAAGCGATCTATGTTCATGGGCAGCTTCGGATCGACGATGAAGCGCACTATGAGCTCGCGCTCCTGTTGCGCATCGAACGGCTGCGGCGTGAAACAGAAACAATCGGTCTTGTGGAAGTACTTGGTCGCTTGTAGCGGCGCGATGCTGGGAATGGCTTGGGCCACCACGCCCTGCGTGCGCAGGTTGCGCGCGTAGAACTTCGCTTCCGCCAAACGGCCGGGATGCACTTTGATCGATCCGACTTCGGCCCGGAACTCCCAGTCGCCGATCGAGTGCGCATCGCTCAGCAGCTCGATGGTGACCTGCCGGTTCACGTCCTCAGGCGCCGTGAACGAGCTCGCCTCCACCAGCTTGGTCCGATCGCCATAACCGGTGACCTCGCACAGCACCCGGTACAGGGGCACCAGCGCGAAACCGAACGCGAAGGCCCCGGCAGCAAAGATCCACAGCTGCCGGGTCAGCGAGCGATTCGCCTTTTTGAGTGATGGGTCCGACATGATCAATGCGAGCGCATCACCGCCATGGCGATGAAGCCGAAGTAGAACGTCGCGACCAGCAGCAACAGCCAGATGACTGTGCGCTGGACGCCGCGTTTACGTTCCGGATCTCGAATCTCGGTAGCCATTACTTCACTTCTGGAGCGGTTTCGAAGCTGTGATACGGCGGCGGCGAGCTCAGAGTCCATTCCAGGCCGTGCGGACGACCGCTGTCCCAAACCTTGTCGGTTGCCTTCTCACCGCCACGGATGCAGGAGAACACGATGTAGGCGAACATCAGCTGCGTCAGGCCGAAGCCGAAGGCGCCGATCGAGGAAATCATGTTCCAGTCGGCGAACTGCGTGGAGTAGTCCGGAATACGACGCGGCATGCCGGCCAGACCCAGGAAGTGCTGCGGGAAGAACAGGACGTTCACGAAGATGGTCGAGAGCCAGAAGTGCGCCTTGGCCAGCTTCATGTTGTACATGTGGCCGGTCCACTTCGGCAGCCAGTAGTACGCGGCCGCCATCAGCGAGAACACCGCGCCCGGCACGAGCACGTAGTGGAAGTGCGCCACCACGAAGTAGGTGTCGTGATACTGGAAGTCCGCCGGCACGATCGCGAGCATCAGGCCCGAGAAACCGCCGATCGTGAACAGGAACAGGAAGGCGATCGCGAACAGCATCGGCGGCTCGAAGCTGAGCGAGCCCTTGAACATGGTCGCGGTCCAGTTGAACACCTTCACGCCGGTCGGCACCGCGATCAGCATGGTCGCGAGCATGAAGAACATCTGACCGGCCAGCGGCATGCCGACCGTGAACATGTGGTGCGCCCACACGATGAACGACAGGAAGGCGATCGAGGCGGTCGCGTACACCATCGCGTCATAACCGAACAGCGGCTTGCGCGAGAACGTCGGGATGATCTCCGAGACGATGCCGAACGCCGGCAGAATCATGATGTACACCTCGGGGTGACCGAAGAACCAGAAGATGTGCTGGAACATCACCGGATCGCCGCCGCCGGCCGCCTCGAAGAAGGTCGTGCCGAAGTAGTGGTCGGTCAGCAGCATGGTCACGGCGCCCGCGAGCACCGGCATCACGGCGATCAGCAGGTACGCGGTGATCAGCCACGTCCACACGAAGATCGGCATCTTCAACAAGGACATGCCGGGTGCGCGCATGTTCATGATGGTCACGATCACGTTGATCGCGCCCATGATCGAGGAGGCGCCCATCAAGTGCACCGCGAAGATCAGCATCGGGAATGCATCGCCGGTCTGCTGCGACAACGGCGGATACATGGTCCAGCCGCCGGCGGGTGCGCCGCCCGGCACGAACAGCGTGCTGAGCAGCAGCGTGAAGGCGAACGGCAGGATCCAGAAGCTGAAGTTGTTCATGCGCGGCAGCGCCATGTCCGGCGCGCCGACCTGCAGCGGGATCATCCAGTTCGCCAGACCGACGAACGCCGGCATGACGGCGCCGAAGATCATGACCAGCGCGTGCATGGTGGTCATCTGATTGAAGAACATCGGATCGACCAGCTGCATGCCGGGCTGGAACAGCTCGGCGCGCACGATCAATGCCATCGCGCCGCCGATGAAGAACATCAGCAGGCTGAACAGCATGTACATCGAGCCGATGTCTTTGTGATTGGTCGCGAACAGCCAGCGACCGATGCCCTTGGCGGGGCCGTGGTCGTCATGGTGATCGTGAGCTGCGTCGTGAGCGTGTGCGTGTGCCATGGTCTCTTTACTCCGCGACAGCGGCCGTTGCCGGCGCTGCATTCTCAACCGTCTGTGCCTGCGCAGCGGCGGGGGCTGCGCCACCCTGCTGCTCAGCGAGCCAGCTCTCGTACTCGGCCTGCGGTCTCACATCCACGACCACCGGCATGAAGGCGTGGTCACGACCGCACAGCTCGGCGCATTGGCCGCGATAGATTCCGGGCTCATCGGCGCGGAACCACAATTCATTGATGAAGCCCGGGATGGCGTCCTTCTTCATGCCGAACTGCGGCACCCACCAGGCGTGAATCACGTCGTTCGAAGTGAGCAGCACGCGCACCTTCGCGCCGACCGGCACGACCAGCGGCTTGTCCACGTCCAGCAGGTAGTGGGGAATGTTGTTCGGGTCGATGCCCGAGCCGAGTTGGCGGGCGGCGTCGCTGTCGCGGGCCAGCGAGGAGAAGAACTTCACCTTCTGGTCGAGGTACTCGTATTCCCACTTCCACTGATAGCCGGTGACCTTGATGGTCAGGTCGGAACCGCGGGTGTCCTCGATCTTCACCAGCGTGGCCGCGGCGGGAATGGCCATGGCCACCAGGATGACGACTGGAATGGTCGTCCAGATGATCTCGGCCTTGGTGCTGTGATCGAAGGTCGCCGGTACGGCGCCTTTCGAGTGGCGGAATTTGACGATTGAATAAATCATCATGCCGAACACGGCGACCGAGATCAGCACGCAGACCCAGAGGATCATCATGTGCAGGCCGTGGATTTCGCGACTCAGCTCGGTCACGCCGACCGGCATGTTGAGTTCCCATGCCGCCAGCGCCGCCCCGGAGGGCAATAACGCTGCCGCCGCTATCGAACCGGCTGCGGCGTGTTTCACGATCTTCATTGGCCCTAATGCTCCCAAGTGCTTCGTTCTGCCCGCGTCCGCGCTTCGAGCCGGATGCGAATCATGCGTGCCGAGCGCCGCGCAACGCGCCCGCAGTTCAACGCCGCGCTTATTCATAGCGCGGGCGTTTCGTTCATATTCCCCACCAGCTGCTGTAGAAGCACCGCGAGGCTGCGGCGCTCGTCCTCTGTGAGAAACCTGCCCACCTCGCAGGCGTGACCACGCGACTCCAACATGAGTCGTCTGGGATGTTGCGCCGCCGGCGGGGCGTGGAGTGTAACCCTCGACCAATGTCTAGGAAATACCGATGACTGCACGCCGCGCCGGTCCCAGTGTCTGACGATCACCGAGTCCAGGGTCACCGTTATGGTTTCCCGCTCCAGCCCCGAGCGCATGGAGGCACGGACCGCCCAGATCAGCAGACCGATTTCCAGGCCGGCAAAGAGCAGGACCGGCCAGTACCCCCGGGCCGTGCACACGAGCGCGACGGCAAAAGTTGGAGCCGCCACCGACGCGATGAAGATGCGCGCGGTCTTGGGAGTGAGCGATCGGTGCGGCCTGAGTTCGAGCACCCGTTCCGGAGGAGCAGCATCCGGAGTCAGTCGAGGCGGCGGCAGATCGGCCCGGGAGGTCATTGTTTAGATACTGTTATCAAAATCCCGTATTTGTGTTGTTAGTTCGTCTTGAGAATGTGTAAAAACTTAACGTTTCATGCGAGTCACGTTGCTCACCGGAATGCGCACTTCGCCGCCGGCGCGAGAGCGGGGACGCAATTCGCCCGCCCAGGCGTGACCGTAGACCACTTCCACCGTGACCGATAGTGCGCTCTGTTCCGAGGCCGGTCGGAGGGCCTGTCGCAGGGACTCGAGCTGTCCTTTCGCCGTCAGTCCGCGAGTCCGGCCGTCAGCCAGATTGCTCGAACCGCTCGCTACCAGTTCCTTCAGCAACGCGTCGAGATGGGGGTACGTTACGGTCAGTCGCTCGGTGTCCATGACCGGCTCTGCGAGGCCCGCGCGCATCAAGGCATCGCCTAAGTCGTGCATGTCGATAAAGCGGTGGACATGGGGGCAGGCGTCGAGTTTCCGCCAGGCTTCGCGCAATTCGCGCAAAGTGTCCGGGCCCAGGGTGGCGAAGGTCAGCAGCCCGCCGGGCTGCAGGACGCGCCGGATTTCCTGGAACACGGCATCGGGGTCGTGGCACCACTCCAGCATCAAGTTGCTGAAGACCAGCTGGGTGCTGGCATCTTTGATGGGAAGGCGATGCGCATCGCCGGCGATTCGGTGGAACTTGCGCAACCAGCTTTGCTGGCGATCGGCTTCCGCCAGCATGCGCGGCGCCAGATCGATGGCGAGGACTTCGGCGGACTTGTAGCGAACCTTGAGCGCCTTGCTCGAGTGGCCTGTCCCCGCGCCGAGGTCCAGAACGACCTTTGGCTGCAGCTTTACGAAGTCGAGCCGTTCCATCAGCCGATTGCGGATTTCGCTCGGGACGACGGCCGCGGTGTCGTAAGTCTTCGCGGCCTCATCAAATGAGCGACGGACGCGCGCGGGATCGAGATGGAACTCATCGGACATGGCGTGGAGGATATCGCGCTTTGTGCTCGCGCCCCTCACCCTGCCTCCGGGTCAGGCGAGCGACGACAACTATCGGTAGTTGCGTCGCTGAGCCACGGTCATCAGCTGGCGATGAGCCCCTCGTCCTCTGAACGTCGCGAGCAGGTCGGCGCGCCTTGCTGAGCCAGCGGCTCGGCCGTGATGCCGAGCTTCGCGAACAATTTGCGGTCCTGATCTTCTTCGGGATTTTCCGTCGTCAGCAATCTGTCGCCGTAGAAAATCGAATTCGCACCGGCGAGAAAGGCCAGCGCCTGTGTTTCATCGCTCATGCCCGAGCGGCCCGCCGACAGGCGCACATGAGCCTTCGGCATCAGCAACCGAGCGACCGCAATCACGCGCACGAAATCCACTCCGTCGGGCTTCTCCGCGCCATACAGCGGCGTGCCCGGCACCTGCATGAGCTGATTGATCGGCACGCTGTCCGGATGTTGGGGCAGCGTCGCCAGCGTATGCAGCAGCTCCGCGCGATCCTGCTCTTTCTCGCCCAGACCGAGAATGCCACCACAACACACATTGATGCCCGCGCTGCGCACGGCTTCGAGCGTATCGAGACGATCCTGATAGGTGCGCGTCGTGATCACCTTCTTATAGTGAGACTCGGACGTATCGAGATTGTGGTTGTAGTAATCCAATCCCGCGTCCTTGAGCTGATGCGCCTGGTCCGGCGTCAGCATGCCGAGCGTCACGCAGGTTTCCATTCCCATCGCGCGCACGCCCTTGACCATGTCGACGATCTGCGCAAGCTGCTTGGGCTTCGGGCTGCGATACGCCGCGCCCATGCAGAAGCGAGTCGCGCCATTCGCCTTCGCCGCGCGCGCCTTTTCCATCACCTCGTCGAGCTCCATCAGCGGCTCGGACTTCAAACCGGTTTCGAAGCGAATGCTCTGCGAGCAATAGGAGCAGTCTTCGGGACACGCGCCCGTCTTGATCGACAGCAGGGTGCTGATCTGCACCTGATTGGGGTCGAAGTACAGCCGATGCACTCGCTGCGCGTGATAGATCAGATCGGAGAACGGCAACGCGAACAGCTCGCGCACTTCGTCCAGTGTCCAATCGGTGCGCACGGCACCCAGGCGATCGATCAGCGTAGCGTTGCGAACGGCTTCGGAACGGGTCATTTCCACGGCAAACCTCACTTTATTCGAGCACTGCGCGCGGTTCGGCAGCTTCATGCTCCCGTTCAGGCGTCACGCGCAGGGTCAGCCAGGACTGACTGAGCGGATCTTCGTGGCGGTCAGGAAGCCTGTCAACCGATGTTGGGAACCGCAGTCGACGTTATGGGTCGCTTGGCCGGCGCAGTCGCGAACAGCCTGTGGCCTCCGCGCTGTGCGCTTTGTAGCCAAGCCGGTGTGCTGCGGGATTCATGCGGCCGCGCTGCTCGGGGCGTGCTGCCCTCCGGGCACGAAAATCTGGATCTGTGCGCCGGTTGCGAGGGCGATCTGCCGCTCAACGATAGTGCCTGCGAGCATTGCGCCGAGCCGCTACCCCGGAACCATTCCCGGGTGGCGCTGTGTGGCCGCTGTTTACAGCAACCGCCGTTGTTCGATGCCTGCGTCGCGCCGTTTCGTTACGCATTTCCCGTCGATCGCATGATTCAGGGACTGAAGTATCGCCGCGAGCTGGTGTACGGGCGGATCCTCGGGCAGCTCCTGGCTCGCCATCTTTCGACTCGCGAAACGCGACCCGAGCTAGTCATTCCCGTGCCCCTCGGGCTGGCACGATATCGCGAGCGCGGTTTCAATCAAGCGCGCGAGTTGGCGTTGCCCGTTTGCAAGTCGCTCGGACTGACGTTGAACAGTCATTCAGTCGCGCGCCGTCGCGAGACGCAGGAGCAAGCGTCGCTGGATCGAAAAGAGCGACTCGAGAATACGAAGCATGCGTTTGCGCTGACCGGGCCGCTCTCAGCGCGGCATGTCGCAATCGTCGATGACGTAGTCACCACTGGCAGCACCGCCAACGAAATCTCGAAGGTGCTGCGTGCGGCGGGCGTGGAGTGGATCGAAGTGTGGGCGATCGCTCGCGCCGAGCGGAGATGAGTTCCGTCGGGGCTCACATCATCGGAATGTATATTCCAGCACGATGCCGATGAACACCGACATGCCGAAATAGTTGTTGTTGAGGAAGGCTTTGAAGCAATCCTCGGGCTTGCGCTTGCGAATCAGGAACTGCTGGTACAGCGCGAACAGCGCCGCGAACGCCAGCCCCAGGCCATACCACAGCCCCAGCTCCATCTCATGGCCGATCAGCCACAGGCCGAGCAGAGTCATGAGCTGCATGATGCCCACGATGAAACGATCCGCATCGCCGAACAGCAGGGCGCTGGAGCGAATGCCGAGTTTCCTGTCGTCCTCGCGATCCACCATCGCGTACATCGTGTCGTAAGCGACCGTCCACAACAGGCCGGCCATGAACATCACGATGGCCGAGCGCGGCACGGCACCGGTCTGCGCGGCGTATGCCATGGGCACCGACCAGGTGAATGCGATGCCGAGATAAGCCTGCGGCAAGGGAAAGAAACGTTTGACGAACGGGTAGGTGAGGACCAGCACGCCGCCGACCAGGGTCAGCAGCTGGGCGAGCCGATTGAGCGTCAGCGCCAGGCCCAGTGCGATCAAGCCGAGCCCTGCGCACAGCGCGATCGCTTCTACCGGATCGACTGCGCCGGTGACCAATGGGCGGTCTTTCGTGCGCTTCACGTGGCCGTCGAAGTTGCGATCCGCGAAATCGTTGATGGCGCAGCCGGCGGAACGAGTCAGCACCGTGCCGAGCACGAAGACGATGAATACGTGAGGATCCGGTTTGCCACCGGACGACAGCCACAACGCCCACAGTACCGGCCACAGCAGCAGCCAGATGCCGATGGGTTTGTTCAGCCTCGTCAGTGCCCCGTACGCGCCCAACTTCGCGGCCGCGCCGGGGAGGATTTCGGTGACGAAGTCGGTTGCCGTGATCTTGTGGCCGAGCCACCGCAGGCGTTGGCGAATGGGCGCTAGCGGCTGGGTAGGGCGAAGTTGTTCGATGTCAGGTGGCGGCAGCGGCTCGGACGCTGCAGGAGCTGCCGATGCGTGTGGCACCAGGTCGGGCGTCGTTACTGGCGATGACGCCATCATCGCGGCCGTCTTGATGTAATCGCGTTGAGCAGGCGCGGACTCTTGCGGCGGCGTCGCTGGTGAACTCGGCGTCTTCGCCGCGCCGCTGTGAGAAGGCGTCGGCGCACTCGGCGGCGTCGGAGCTGACGGCGGCTGCGTCATCGATGGCGGTGTAATCGCCGGCGTCGGTGTCGCCTTGGCGATCGGTTGATGTGGCGGTGTCGTCGGCGGCGGCCGCGACTTCGGTGCGTCGACTTTCGGCGGAGCTACGCGGGGCTGTGCCTTCTCTGGGCTGTTCTTCGCTCGGGCGGCTACAGGCGGCGCAGGCGGCTGTGTCACGGCAGGAGCTTTCTCGCTTTCCGGTTGAGGCTGCGCTGATGTAGCAGGCGGTGTCGGCGTCGCAGGCGACGTCACATTTATTGGCGGAGTCTTGTCGGAAGCATGCTCGGCCGAAACCTGCGGCGGAGGAGGTGCTGCTGTCTGGGCAATCTCTTGCGGCGTCGGTGGCGCAGATATGACGTGCAGCGGCTGTGTCTTGTCCAGGTTGTGCTTGGCCGGCGCCGGCGCAGCGGGCGCCTTCAGCATATCCATTTGCGCAGGCGACGACTTCGGCGCAGCTGGCATCGCGTCCAATGGCTGCGTCTTATCCGGGTTATGCGCGTTGTGTGAATCTGCCACGAACCTGACCGTTCAAACCTTGCCGAACCTGTCGCCCTGTCCAATCCAGCGACGCAACAGCGGCGCTATGTTGGCCTCATTTTCCTTGAGCATCAATTCCGCCACTTCCTGAACTTTCGGCAGCAAGTCGGCATCTCGGACCAGATCCGCCACGCGCATTTGCATGAGGCCGGTCTGTTTCGTGCCCAGCAACTCGCCCGGCCCGCGCAATTCCAGGTCGCGGCGGGAAATCTCGAAGCCGTCGTTGGTCGCTCGCATGACAGATAAACGCTCACGCGCTACCTCGGTCAGAGGCGTTCGATACAGCAGCACGCAAGTGCTCTCCGCGGCGCCTCGCCCGACCCGACCGCGCAACTGGTGGAGCTGCGCGAGGCCCATGCGTTCAGCATTCTCGATGACCATCAAGCTCGCATTCGGCACATCGACGCCCACCTCGATGACCGTCGTCGCGACCAGCAGATCGATCGCGCCCTCTTTGAAGCGCCCCATCACCGCTTCTTTCTCCTTGGAGGACATGCGGCCATGAACCAGCCCGACCTTCAGCTCCTGCAAGGCCTCCGCGAGCGCCGTCGCCGTTTCTTCAGCGGCCTGCGCTTCGAGCTGATCGGACTCTTCGATGAGCGGACACACCCAATACGCCTGACGTTTCTGCCGACAGGCGTCGCGAATCCTCAGCACGACTTCATCGCGACGATTCTCGGGCAGCGCGACAGTCTTCACCGGTGTGCGCCCCGGCGGCAACTCATCGATCACAGATACATCCAGGTCCGCGTATGCCGTCATCGCCAGCGTGCGGGGAATCGGCGTCGCCGTCATGATCAATTGATGCGGATAGCGGCCCGATGCGAGTCCTTTTTCCCTTAGCAGCAACCGTTGATGCACGCCGAAGCGATGCTGCTCGTCGACGATCGCCAGGCCCAGCCGTCGAAACTCGACTTCCTGTTGAAACAAGGCGTGCGTACCGATCGCGATCTTCACTTCACCCGAAGCCAGATCGGCCAAGGATCTCGCACGCGCCGCTGCCGTGCGTTTGCCGGTTATCAGTGCGGGATACAACCCGAGCGGCTCCAGCCAGTTCGTAAAATTGCGGGCGTGCTGTTCGGCGAGCAACTCCGTTGGAGCCATGACCGCGACCTGGAATCCCGCTTCGACGGCTCGCAGCGCTGCCAATGCGGCGACCAATGTCTTGCCGCAACCCACGTCGCCTTGAACCAGGCGAAGCATCGGACTCGGCTGCGAAAGATCGCGCTCGATATCACGCCATGTCCGCGTCTGCGCGCCGGTCGGTTTGAACGGCAGTGTTTGCAAGAAACGATCGATCAATGGCTCGCCGACAGTGAACTGCCAGCCTGGATCGCGCTGAATCTCACGTCTCAACAATCGCAAGCTCAGCTGATGCGCGAGCAGTTCTTCGAACGCGAGACGACGCTGCATGGGATGGTGGCCTGTCCCGAGCAACTCCAGATCCGCATCCGGCGGTGGGCGGTGAACGTACTGAAGTGCTTCGCGCAGCGGCGGCAGTTGGAGTTGCGCCAGCACAGCCGGCGGCACCCAATCCTGCACAGTTCGATTTGCAAATTCACGTAGCGCCATCTCGGTGAGTTGGCGCAAGCGGCCTTGCTGCACGCCTTCAGTCAATGGATAGATGGGCGTGAGCACATCTTCATTCGTCGTCACCGCATCGCTGGCAACACGCCGATATTCCGGATGCACGATCTCCAAGCCGCTCGGGCCGCGCCGGACTTCTCCGTAGCAGCGCAGGCGAGTGCCACGGCTCATCTGCTCATGTTGGGAGTTGCTGAAGTGAAAGAATCGCAGCGTCAGCCAGCCGGAGCCGTCGCCGATCCGGCACAAGAGCTGGCGCCGCCCGCGGAACGCGATCTCAGCAAGCTGCACTTCGCCTTCGACGACGGCACGATCGCCGTGGCTCAGTGAGCCGATAGGAATGACCTGAGTGCGGTCTTCATACCGCAGCGGCAACAGGAACAGCAGGTCCTGGATGGTCGAGATGCCCAGCTTCGCGAGCCTGGCCGCCAAAGCATCCCCAACGCCCCGCAACGCCGTGACCGGACGAATCTCCGGCGACATGGCGTCCGCGGGCACGTCGACTTTGCTGCGAGACCGTTGGCTGTTGGAAGGGGAAGGGCTCATTACACTGCAAGTGTACGGCAGCCGCCGCCAGCCACCGCGTCTCAGGCTCTCAATCGAGCTCGACGATGCAATCGACCTCGACGTTCGCATTCTTCGGAAGCGCCGACACCTGCACGGTAACGCGCGACGGATAAGGCTCGGCGAAATACTCCGCCATGATCTTGTTCAGCGTAGGAAAGTGCCCGAAGTCGAGAATGAACACCGTCGCTCGTGTGACCTGCGAGAAGTTGCCGCCGGCCGCGGTGACGATCGCCTTCAGGTTGTCGAACACGCGGCGGATCTCAGCGTCGATCGAGGTCTGCACCATCTCACCGGTGGCAGGATCGAGTGCGATCTGTCCGGAGACGTAGACGGTCTTGCCGACCTTCACCGCCTGGGAATAGGTGCCGATGGCCTTGGGAGCGTTCGGAGTGGCAATGATTTCGCGCATGAGATGAAGTGACTCGTGACTGATGACTGGTGATTGGTCAGAGAGCTCCGCCCGCGTAGATGCGCGGCGGTTCATTCTGACCAGTCATTAGTCATTAGTCACTTCTTAAGCAATCACCCGCGACACGCGCAACACTTCCGGCATCTTGCGCAGGTTCTTGATCACATGCGCCAGGTGCTTACGGTCACGCACCTGCAGATCGAAGATCAGCGTCGACGCATCGCCGTCGCGCTCATCGACCGCGACGTGTTCGATGTTGGTTTCCGTCGTCGCGATATTCGAAGCAATCGCCGCGAGCACGCCCATGCGATTCGCCACGTCGATACGCACTTCGACGTTGAACAGGCGGTCGACATCGGAGCGCCACGTAACCGTGAGCCACTTGTCCGGCTGCTTGCGATAGTTGCGCAGATTGCCGCACGCCTCGCGATGGATCACGACGCCTCGGCCGCTCGACAAATACGCCATGATCGGGTCGTTCGGAATCGGGAAGCAGCAGCGCGCATAGCTGACCACCATGCCTTCGGTGCCCGCGATCGCGAGCGGTTCGGCATGCGTGGTGGGTTCCGTCGGCTGGCTGCCGTCAACAGGCAACAATCGGCGCGCGACCAGCGCCGCCAAACGTTCGCCGAGGCCGATCTTTTCGAACAACTCGTCCGGCGTTTTGAGATTGAGTTCCGCGGCGGCGGCCTGCAGCCGCGCCTCGGGAATCTTCTTCAGCACCAGCGACAGATCCTGCAGCGCCTGGCTCAACATGCGCTTGCCCAGCTCGATCGCTTCGCCGTGTTTCAAACCTTTCAAGTAGTGACGAATCGCCGCGCGCGCTTTCGCAGTCACGACGAAGTTCACCCACGCGGGGTTCGGCGTCGCGCCTTTCGCCGTGATGATCTCCACGGTCTGACCGTTACGCAGCGGCGTGCGCAGGGGAACGAGTCTGCGATCCACTTTCGCGGCCACGCAGTGATTGCCGATGTCGGTGTGTACCGAATACGCGAAGTCCACGGCGGTTGCGTTACGCGGCAGTCGGCGAATCTCACCGCGCGGCGTGAAGACGTACACCTTGTCCGGGAAGAGGTCGAGCTTGACGCTCTCCATGAATTCCTCGGCGGAGTTGCCGCTGTGAGGCATCTCCATCAGGTGCTGCAGCCACTCGCTCGCGCGGTCGCGGTAGACGCGGCCCGCGTCGTTCGATGCTTCGCCGGTCTTGTATTGCCAGTGCGCGGCGATGCCGGACTCGGCGATGCGATGCATGTCCTCGGTGCGAATCTGCACTTCGATGGGCATGCCGTTCGGGCCGAACAACGTCGTATGCAGCGACTGATAGCCGTTGATGCGCGGGATCGCGATGTAATCCTTGAATCGTCCCGGCATCGGTCGATATAAGCCGTGCACCAGACCGAGCGCGCGATAGCACGTATCGATCGAGTCCACGACGATGCGGAAGCCGAACATATCGACGATGGACGCGAGCGGCGCGCGTTTACGACGCATCTTCTGATAGATGCTGTAGAGGTGCTTCTCGCGCCCTTCGACACGGCCCGTCACCTGTGCCTTCTCGAGCGCGGTGCGCAGGTTGCCCGCGATCTTGCCGACGAACTGCTTCTGATTGCCGCGCGCCCTTTTCAGCGCCTTTTCAATGATGCGATGACGGCCGGGGTACAGCGCCTTGAAGCCTAGCTCTTCCAGCTCCGACTTCACCGTGTGAATGCCAAGGCGGTTTGCGATCGGCGCGTAGATCTCGAGCGTCTCGCGCGCGACGGTGCGGCGCTTCGCAGGCGGCACCGAGCCGAGCGTCCGCATGTTGTGCGTGCGGTCGGCGAGCTTGACCATGATCACGCGAATGTCGCGAACCATGGCGAGCAACATCTTGCGGAAGCTCTCGGCCTGCGCCTCGGCGCGGCTACGGAACTGAATGTGATCCAGTTTGGAGACGCCATCGACCAGTTCGGCGACATCGGCGCCGAAGCGCTCAGCGATTTCGTCCTTGGCCGTGGGCGTGTCCTCGATCACGTCGTGCAGGATCGCCGCCACGATGGTCGGCGCATCCATATGCAGGTCGGCGAGGATGTGAGCGACAGCGACCGGATGCGCGATGTAGGGCTCGCCGCTCAGGCGCTTCTGGCCCTCGTGGGCTTCGGCGCCGAACTCGTAAGCGTCGCGGATCCGGTCGACCTGCGCGGGGGGCAGGTAGGTCTCCAGCTTGTTCAGCAGCTGGTTGACCCCTATCGAGCGTCTTCCGGTAGGTAACAGGTTGAGGATGGAAGACGCGTAGTCCATAAGCTAAAGCTGGGGACTTTGGAGCGCTACGTCAATCTCCGAGGCCGAGATGAGGCGCGCGCAGCTCGCCCGACATGCCCGGCATATCCGGTTCAGGCATCAGCTCGGGCTGCGGGCGCTCGGCTTCCTCGAGGATCTCGGGGCCGATGTGGCCAGCGGCGATTTCGCGCAGCGCTACCACGGTGGGCTTGTCGTTTTCCCACTCCACCGTCGCCTCGGCGCCGTTGGCCAGCCTGCGGGCGCGCTTGGCGGCGACCAGCACCAGCTGGAACAGGTTCGGGATGTTGTGCAGGGAGTCTTCGACGGTGATTCGGGCCATGCGAAACCTCGGACAGATTCGAAAACGGGGGGGGGATTGGCTGAGCAGTATACCCGAAGCGGTTGGCGGTTAGCGGTTGGTCGGTGAAAGGCAAAAAAAGCCCGACTTTGTCGCTTTTTCTGGTCATCGACCAACCGCTAACCGCCAACCGCTAACCGCCAACCGCTTTCTTCCGTTAACATACCGCGCCCCGCCGGCCGGGGTCCCTAAGATTTTCTGGCAACAGTACGCCGGTAAGAAGCGGAGAGAGTGGGTTATGACGTTTCGATTGAGCCCGGTAACGGTCATCGGTCTGGGCTTGCTTGCTGCGATGTCTGCGTCGAGCGCAAGTGCGGGCGATGCCGAGAAGGGCAAAGTCCTGGCTTACACTTGCCACGGCTGCCACGGCGTTGCCGACTATAAGAATGCTTACCCGAACTACCGCGTGCCGAAGCTCGGCGGCCAGAACGCGGCTTATCTGGTCAGTGCGCTGAACGCCTACGCCAATGGCGAGCGTCCGCACCCGACGATGCACGCGCAGGCCGCCACGCTGACCGACCAGGAGAAGGCCGATATCGCCGCGTTTCTGAGCGCGGACGGCGGCCTTCCGAACAAGGAAGTCGTGGGCACTCCGCCGCCGGCCACCCAGACCTGCGTCGCCTGCCATGGCGCCGACGGCGCCAAGTCCCTCGCGCCGGATTATCCGAAGCTCGCCGGCCTGCCGGCCGACTACATCGTGCACGCGCTGAAGGACTACAAGAGCGGGAAGCGCAAGAATCCGATCATGGCCGGCATCATCACCGGCGTGGACGAGAAGGAGTTCGCGGCCCTGGCCAACTTCTTCTCCAAGCAGCAGTCCCTGTGCACGACGGATCAGATTCGCGAGCACGGCAAGTGCAAGTAAGCGCGCGCCTGCTTACCTGATTCTCTATTGAAGACTCGCGCGGGAGCGACCAGTTATGCAGAGCTTTCGCGCGTTTCGCATCCACCAGGAAAGCGGCAAGATCGTCTCGCGCATGGAGACGATCGGCCTGGACGATCTCACCGAGGGTGAAGTCGTCGTCAAAGTCCGCTACTCGACCATCAACTATAAGGATGCGCTCGCCGCGACCGGCGCCAGCAAGATCCTGCGGCGTTATCCGCTGGTTGGCGGCATCGATCTGTCGGGCGAAGTTGTTTCTTCCAGCGATCCGCAATTCCAGCCCGGCCAGAAAGTGCTGGTGACCGGCAGCGAGCTGTCCGAAACACGCGATGGTGGTTATGCCGAATACGCCCGTCTGAAGAGCGATTCGGTAGTGCCGATTCCAGCAGGGCTGGATGAATTCCAGGCCATGGCGCTCGGCACCGCCGGCTACACCGCCGCGCTCGCCGTTCATCGTATGGAACAGAACGGACAGCAGCCGGACGGTGGTGAAATCGTTGTGACCGGCGCGACTGGCGGCGTTGGCAGCATCGCGATCGACCTGCTGGCCGCGCGGGGCTATCGAGTCGTCGCCGTTACCGGCAAGCACTCTTCAGTCGATTATTAGCAACGTCTTGGCGCCACGCGCGTGTTGCTGCGAGATCAGATCAACACCGGCTCGCGCCCGATGGAAGAGGCGCAGTTCGCCGGCGCCATCGACAATGTCGGTGGCGAGTTACTCACCTGGCTGACGCGCACTGTCAAATTCTGGGGCAACATCGCCAGTATCGGTCTGGCCGCGAGCCCCGAATTGAAGACCACCGTGCTGCCGTTCATTCTGCGCGGCGTAAACTTGCTCGGAATCAATTCCGTATACACGCCGCGGCCGCTGCGCTTGCAGGTGTGGCAGCGGCTCGCGACCGATCTCAAGCCGCGCCATCTCGACAGCATCGTGACGCGGACGATTGCGTTCGAGCAGTTGCCAGGCGCGTTCGATGATTATTTGAAAGCGGGTGTCACTGGCCGTACGGTCGTGCGCATCGCAGGTTGAGCGATGTCCGTGAGCGATCCCACTCTCATTGCCGGTGCGGCCCAGCTAGGTATCGAGCTGAGTGGCGCCCAGGCGCAACAGCTGATCCGTCTGCTCGACGAGCTGAACGACTGGAATCAGCGCATGAATCTCACTGCGATC
>Ga0233377_1000574_pt1 | contig 16124 bp, 14 predicted proteins | sample ElkDunMinimDraft_6_FD_191540 | JGI IMG/M metagenome (GOLD analysis project Ga0233377, IMG submission 191540) | Fecal eukaryotic communites from dung pellets of Tule Elk in California, USA - Elk Dung E36 | ecosystem: Host-associated > Mammals > Digestive system > Large intestine > Fecal | place...
AGCAGTCAGCCCCGAGGCAGGAGCTGATCACCGGCGCCATGCCGGTGCCGCTGGAGATGCTCATCATCGATCCACCGGCGTTGTCGAAGGTGACCGGCCCCGTGTCGAACGACGTACTGGTTCCGATCGGGCCCGTGCCGAACGAGGTGCCGGTGCTGATCGGACCGGTGCCGAACGAGCTGCTGGTGCTGATCGGGCCGGTGTCGAACGAAGAGCCGGTGCTGATGCCCGTCCCCACCGTGCCCGTCCCCGTCGTGAGACCGCCGCCGATCGTGGTGCGCGTTCCGAAATTGCCCGCGCCGAGCGAGGCGCCCTCCGCGCCGACGCCGATCGCGCCAGTGCCCATCAGCGACCCGAACGTCGCACCGGTCATCGAGAACGCCTCGATGGGAAGAGCGGAGCTCACCTCGCCGAGAGACGTCTCGTCCGCAGCGGCGCGCTCCTCCGTCTCGGTCTCGGCCGCGCAACCCAACAGGCCAAGCCCGAAGCCGAGGGCAACGAGGATGGTCGAAACCCGTTTCGAAGTGCTGAAGCTGAACATGTCCCTTTACCTCCGTGATGCGCGTGCTGCTGCACTCGAAGGACCACGAGCGCGTGCGCTCCCGGCGTGCATGAGCACGCGCGGTTCGTGTGCTCGCGTCGACGGATCCCATGCGTCGCGAGCACGGTTTTCCTGGGCGATGCGGGGCTCCGGCCGCTCGCTCCCGTTCGTTTTTGTTCCCGCCGACGCCGGACGATCGCTCGAGACTGCTCGTGCCCGCGGGAGGTGAACAGCGCCGCTCGAGCCATATCGAAGCTCCTCCGCATGCGGCTGTGCCTCGGAGGTGCAAGGCGTCTGCTTCGGTCGCGATCCGCCGCGCACGACGGCGGCCTCACGCGTTCACGGTGCGACCGTGCTCGCCGTCGGCGCCGTTGCGGCGTCGTGCGCGCGTCGAGCTTCTCTGCAGAAACGCCGATCGCTACGCCCGCGGTCAGGCCACCGAGCGCTTGTCCAGCGTGAGCACAGGCCAACCGTACGTGCGCGCGAGACGCTGGAGCTTGCTGTCCGGGTTCACGGCCGCCGGGTGGCCGACGACGCTGAGCATCGGCACGTCCGAGTAGCTGTCCGAATACGCGAAGCACTCGTCGAGATCGTGCCCGTTCGCGCGCGCGTGCTCGCGGATGAGCCGCGCCTTCTCGGGGCCGGCGACGACCGGTCGAAGCAGGCGCCCGGTGGCGTAGCCGTCCTTGATCTCGAGCTTGTTCGCGATCACGTGCGTCGCGCCGAGGTGATCGGCGAGGCGCTTCATCAGGAAGTCGAGCGCGCCGGACACGAGCACGACGTCGTGACCCTCGTCGCGGCTGCGGGCCACGAGATCGCGCGCGTGCGGGTAGATGGCGCGCTTGAGGACGGTCTCGAAGGCGTCGTCGGCGAGGATGTGAAGGCGATCCTGCGAGATGCCCTCGTACGAGGTGAAGAGCGCCTCGTTGAACATCCGGCGGTCCTGCAGCTCGGCCCAGATGAACTGGGGGCTCCTGAGCGCGGCGCGAGCGAGCTTCTGCAAGCTGCGCATCGGCGTGCGCTGGTGCATCAAGTAGAACAGGGTCGGGTGGACGAGGTTCGTGCGGACGAGCGTCCCGTCGACGTCGAAATAGCTGGCTGCCACGGCATGCCCTAACTGACGCGGGATGTCCGGGGAGTCAAGAGGAGCGTCCTGGCACCCCACCGACGTTCGCTCATGGGCCTCGCCTTCGCGCTCCGTCTCGAGAGCTCTCTGGCGCGCGCTCGTGCCGGTTTTACCGGCCCCAGGGGCTCCTCGCCGCCGCCGCGCTCAGGTACGCCGTCCGATGCTGCGCGGGACCACGTCGGCGAGCTTGGTGACGGCCGCCTGCACGTCGGGCCGGGCGGAGAGCAGGCCTTTCAGGAGATCGCCCCGTCGGGCGATGCGTGGCGGCACGGTCTCGATCGTGAACGCTCCGGGATCGAGGTCGGGGGTAACCTCGTCCCATGTGAGCGGGGTCGAGACCCTCGCGCCCGGAACGGCGCGGACCGAGTAGGGCGAGACGATCGCCCGTGACGTTCCGGTCTGCCCGGTATCGACGTAGACCCTCTCGCCTCGACGCGTCACCATCCGGTCCATCGTGGCGAGGTCGGGATGTCTTTCGACGAGAAGACGCCCGAGGAGGTCCGCGAGCGCGCGTGCCGTGTCGAAGCTCTGGTTCGGGCCGAGCGGCACGAGCACGTGGAGCCCAGTCTGGCCCGACGTCTTCGGGAACCCCGGGAGGCCGATCTCGTCGAGCAGCTCGCGGAGCGTCCGCGCCAGCGTCACTGCGTGCCGGAGGTCGGACTGCTTCACATCGAAGTCGATCGTGAAGAAATCCGCGCGGGAGAGGTCTGGCGCCCGGCTTGCCAGCACGTGGAGGGGAATGCAGCCGAGGTTGGCGATGTAGACCAGCGTGGCCGGATCATCGACGAGGAAGACGCGCTTCGGTGTCTTCTGGCTCGGCGGCGGCGGGTCGGCCGGACTGCGTGCTGCGGGGCCACGCTGGGCGCCGGAGTCGAGGAGCGCCTCGTCGACGTCGTGGAGCGTGAGCGTCCGGATCCAAGGCGGCATTCCGACGGGGACGTTCCACTGGAAGAAGCTCTTGCCAGCGATGCCGTCCGGATACCGCACGAGGATGACCGGCCGATCCTTCAGGTACGGGACGAGGACGTCCGCGATGCTCGCGTAGTAGTCGACGAGAGCGCCCTTGGTGTACGCGGGGCTCTTCGACGCCGCGTTCGCCGGCCAGAACACCTTGTCCCGGTTCGAGACGACCACCTGCCGAAGCGTCGCCTTCCGGTCGCGCGCCCGATGATCGATCGTGACGCGAGATCGGGGCGCGATGCCCGTCGAGAGGAGCGTCCACGCGCCTCGCCGGTCCGCGTACGCGGCGCCCTTGGCCTTCGCGACGACCGCAGCGATCCCCAGCGACGCGCACGAAGCGAGCACGCGTGCCTCGTCTCCCTCGAGCGGCGTCGTCGCACGCAGGAATCCGAGCGGCGGAAGGAGCCGGTCCACGAGCGCCCGCCGGTCCTCGAGCTTCAGTGAACGTGTGTCGAGGTCACCCAGCGCGAGCATGTCTTTCACGACGAGGACGACCGGCGTGCTCGTCACCGCACCATGCGTGTCGCCGTTCGCGATGCGCGCGACGCGCTGCGCGAGGAGCGCGACGTTCGGATGACCAGTCGCGTCGAACGCGACGAGCTCACCGTCGAGCGCGATGCGCGAGACCGGCAATGCGCGGAGCGCGCGCACCACATCGGGGTAGAACGTCTCGATGCGCTCCGATGATTCACCTGTCCACACGCGCAGCGCGACGACGTCGCCGTCGCGCACTGCCAGCACGCGCGTCCCATCGAGCTCCACGTCGTAGATCCTGCCGGCTTTCGCCGCTGCGTCCGCGGAGGCGGTGACGAGCGGCGAGCGCGAGCGCTCGAGCAGCTCGTTCGGCAGCGCGCTGTTCGTCTTCGCGCCGAGCGCGCGGGCGCGATCGAGGTGCGCGCGTGCGATCGTCTCGCGTTGCTCCAGCTCCTCGACGGTGAGCCCCGAGAGCACGGACCTCGGAAGCTCGTCGATGATCGTTCGTGACGGATCCGCGCTCGCGTCCTGCTTCTTGAAGAAGAGCCATTCGCTTCCGGTCTCTCCCTTCGCGAGCTTCACGAATGCCCACCGCCCGCGGAGCTTCAGCCCGCGCAGCTCGACGTGCAGCTTGCCGCTGGCGAGCTCGTCCTCGGCCGGTCCCTCGAGGTACGTCACCGTTCCGCGGTCCCAGGCGATCATCGGCCCCGCGCCGTACTGGCCGTCGGGGATCACGTCCTCGAAGTCGAGGTACTCGATCGGGTGATCCTCCGTCTTGACCGCGAGCACCTTCTTCGACGGATCGAGGCTGGGCCCCTGAGGAACCGCGAAGCTCAGGAGGACGCCGCCGACCTCGAGGCGCACGTCGTAATGGCGGCGCGTGGCGTCATGCAGATGGACGACGAAGGCGCCGGACTCCGTCTGGCTACTCCCCTTCGACGCCGCGGAGGACCTCGAGGAGCTCGTCCGGTCGGGGGCCTCGTCACCGAACGGTTCGTTCGTGACGCCGGGAGCGCGTTTGTCGCGGTAGGTGCCGAGCTTCTTGGGATCCCGCGTCATCGAGATTTCGGTTTTGACGCCGAGCGTTCGGTGAGGCGGCCCGCGTCATGAGGACTCCAGTTCGATGGTAGCTGCGTCCTGTCAGCTACAGCTCTCCGTGTACGAATCCAGACCTTATGCAGTGAAGTGCGCAGCGTCGTTCGCGGACGCGACCGGGTTTCCACTAATTCGCCCGCTCATCCCATCGGGGCATACGCTTTGCGTTCGATGCTGGACGTCATGAGCTTCCCACTGTCCGCCAAGTCCGAAGGTGCAACGCGTCGTCTGCCGGTCGCTCACAAGCGCGGACGTGGATTGCGCGATGCGTCGAGCGAGGGGCCCGGCCGCGCCAACTCTGCCACTCCCTCGAGCGAACCGCGACTGCAGGCTGCGGTCGTCCGCCCCGAGAAGGGGTCGGACCCCTACGCCGACGTTCCCTGCACGGACTGAGCTTCATTCCGTTCGGCGCCCGCGTCACGGGCTCGGCGGGATCGCTTCCGCCCGGGTGACCAGGAAGACCGTGTGCCCACCGGCCTGGGTGCGCTCGACCTTCGCGTTGGCTCGAACGAGCGACGCCTCCGCTTCGGCGAGGTTCTCCCGCGAGCGTCCCGGATCGAACACGTACGCGAACACCGGCGCAGCCTCGAAAGCGCGTCGGTACAGCGGGTAGCGATCCTCGCTCGGATTCGTCGGAACGACGACGATGTGCTCGCCGAAGAGGAACGTCAGCCGGTAGGACGCCCAGTAGTCGGCCTGGGCGTGGGCGACTCCGCGTGCCTGGAGGAGGTCGAAGAGCGCGTAGTCGTCATGGAGCTCGGGCGTCTCGAGCACCGGGACGATCCCGCGGACGAACGGCCCGTAGCCGACCCACCCGCAGAGCGCAGACGCGACGAGGTGCGGCGCGATCGCGACCGCGAAGCGCGGGCCGCCGAGGAGCCGCGCTGCGGGCATCGACGCGAACGGCAACATCATCGTCAACACGGCCAGGTACCGCATCGAGAAGTGGTCCATGACCATGACCGATACGAGGAACGCGCCGATCGCGACCGGGTAGGTCATCGCGCCGAAGAACCCGAGACGCCGGATGGGCGAAGGGACCTTCTTCGTGAACACCGCGCCGATGCCGGTGGCCACGATCGCGCAAGCGAAGACCGCGCCCGTGATCTGGATGGCCTGCACCGCGATGGGCGGCTCCCATGGGGCGTAGTCCATCACGTTGCGTGCGTAATGCACCTTGTACGAGAGCGCCCACGGGAGGCACTCCCGGGCGAGCAGCTCCCAGTTGTGCGCGAAGACGGACGTGCTCAGCCCGAGCGGTCCGCTCTTCGCGCCGGCGGCGCGGTGGATGAGCGCGAACGGGACGAGGCCTGCGAGCGTCGCCATCCCGAATGCCGGGACGCGAAAGGTAGCTCGCCGGAGCGCCACGAGCCCGCCGTAGCCGAGCACGATCGGCGCGAGCACCATCGGATAGGGGTCGGCCGAAACCGCGAGCCCGTAGAGGAGGCCGCCGAACGCGAGCCAGGCGCTCGCACGCCGCGGACGGTGGACCGCGGCGTCGATCGCCCAGAGCGCCGCGACCGCGAGCGTGATCGAGAGCTGTCGCGGCGGGTACAGCGCGTACGTATGGATGGAGCTCGGGGCGAACACGAGCGGGAGCGAGAGGAGGAGGGACGTCCACGGACGGAAGCAGCGCCGGAGCGTCGCGAACACGAGCCACGTCGCAAGCACGTGGAGCGTGAGGGCGGACACCATGAGGACGAACGGCGTCGGGCCCAGGATGGCGAACCAACCCGCGGCGACGAAGGCGTCGGCGGAGGTCTGGTATCCGCTCCCCCAAAGGAACGGCGAGTGTTCACCGCGCAGGATGTGAATCGCCTGCAAGCCGACGACGGCGGCATCGGAGTTCGTCGACCGGGCGTTCAGGAGGGGCGGAAGACGGAATGCATACGAGAGGAGGACGAGGATGCTCGTCGCAGCCGCCCCCGCCTGCCCCTCTCGCTGCCCCGGCTTTCGAGCGTCGCCCCCGCTCGAGGGAAGAGCTCCCGTCACGTGTGCGTACGATAGGTAAACCCGCTGCTGTGCGCCAGGCAGTCGGTTGGTAGGCTGACGCCGGATGGATCAGACGGCCCGCAACCCGGGGAATGTCGGGGATTCGCTCCCGCGCCCTGGCGACGTCGTGTGCGGCAAGTACCGGGTCGAGTCGGTGGTCGGGACCGGCGGCATGGGCGTCGTCATGGGAGCGACCGAGCGGTGCTCCCATCGTCGTGATGGAGCACCTCCGCGGTGCGCTCTGCGCGATGATCGCGATGGATCCGCCCACGCCGCTGATGACGACGTTCGCGCGCGACGACGCGTCTCGCAAGAGTGCCGCCGCCCGGGCCAAGGCCTTCATGTGCCGGGGCATGGCAAGCTCACGATGCGAGCGGCAGGTCTGCATGGAGGCGTGCCTCGTCCTGAACGATCAGCCGTGCGTCCAGCAGAAGAGATACGTCATCGAGCACGGACCCGCACCGAAGTACTGAACAACGCTCTTGCGACGACCATCGGGAGCGCCCCCGCCCCGCCGCGGACGCCGAGCCTGGTGCCTTGTCGCAGGGGGAAAGCGCCGCTTTTCGCGCCGTTCGCGGCGCTCGAGCCCGCCGCCGCCCGCGGTCATGAGCGGCCGCCGTGGCTGAGACAGGATCCCCTCGAATGTGCTAGAAAGTCCGGCTTCTGGCATGACCGACGATTCCCCTGTCTTCGAGCGGTTCGTGACGCTCGCCAAACGAGAGCTGCAGGCGGACGACGTCCGCATGCTCGCGATCGGCGAGGCGACGCCCGAAGCCGACAACGTCCTCGTCACCCGCCTGGCGGATGGCCGGCACGTCGTCGCGAGCTTCAACGATGCGCCGAAGGATCGGGATGCGCTCGAGCGGCGGCTCTCGATGCTCGCGAGCACGTTCGCCGATGCGCTCGCCTCGCCGCCGTCGGAGAAGACGCGGGCGCGTCCGCCGGTCGCCATCTCGCTCCACGAAGAGCTCAAGGCGCTCGCTGCGCGAGCTCGGGCGGTCGACGTCGTCGTCATCGACACCGACTCGCCCGTCGTCTGGGGCTGCGCATCCGTCCCCGCGAGGCCGCGTGCTCGCAACGAGTTCCTCCTGCGCGAGGTCTCGGATCGCGAGCTCGCCTCCCGCGTGGACGACGACAGCGGTCCGCTCCAGGACGTCAGCCCGGAGCCGCCGCAAGCCGTCGACAACTCGGCCCAGACGGAGGGCGCTTCCTCGAAGCGCGGCGGCGCGCCGATCCCTGCAGAGTCCGCTGCTGTCGTCAGCGACGTCGAGGATCTGCCGGAGGAGAGCGAGGTGACGCGTCGGGCGATCGCGACCGTCCGACGTCTGCCTGCGCTGGATGGCCTGCACAAGGGCCGCCACCTACGACACGTCGAACGTGACGCGAGCTTCTCTCTCTCGATGTCGTTTTCGGGCATCTACATCCTGTGCCTCGTCTTCGACGGCGACTTCGACGAGCTCCGCGCCGAGCGTGCGGCGGCGGATGCGCTGCCGAGGATCGAGCGCCTCGTCCTCGCGCTTCCGCCGCTCGACCCCGATCCGCCGCAGCCGATGGGGGGCGTCGTCGCCCTTCGCACTCGCCGCCGACGGTGAGCTCGTGCCCGCCGGGCTGAAGGTCATTCCCCCGATCTTCGTCTCGCACGGCCTGCCGGCGCTCCCGCGCGAGGGGTCCGCCGGCGGCGAGCTCGCGCAGTGGGGGCGCGACCTCCCGCGTCCGCGCGGTGTGCTCGTCGTCAGCGCTCACTGGCAGGCGATGACGCTGAGCCGCGGCTCGACGGCCCAGCGCCCGCCGCTGCTGCACGACGACGATGCGTGTGGCTTCGCCGTGGGAGGCAGCGAGGAGCATGCGAGCGTCGAGGCCGTGAGCTGGGCGGCAACGGGCGCGCCCGAGCTGGCGTACGAGCTCACCGAGCTCGTCGCCGTGGACCGCGTCGACCGCGGATGGGATCACGGCGTCTTCGGCCCGCTCGTACACATGTTCCCCCGGGGGGACGTCCCGGTGCTCCAGCTGTCGCTCGTCGTCGGGGCATCGCCGCGCCGCCTGTTCGGGATCGGCCGTAGGCTCGGCGCCCTCGCGGCCCGGGGCTACCTGATCGTCGGGAGCGGAGGCATCACGCACAACGTGAAGGAGCTGGAGCCGAGGAAGGACGCGCCCGTGCCCGAGTGGGCCCGCGCGTTCGACGCGTGGGTCGCGAACCTCCTCGCGGACGCGGAGATGGAAGAGCTGCTCGCGTGGCGCACGAAAGCGCCCGAAGCCCGCCGCGCGCACCCGACGCCGGAGCACCTGGACCCGCTGTTCGTCGTGGCCGGCGCGGCGAGCCTCTACGAGCACGCCGTTGGCTTCCCGATCCGCGGCTTCGAGCACGGCTCGCTGAGCCGCCGCTGCGTGCAATTCGGCCGCTGACGGCCGCTATCGGTGGGGCATCTCCGCCTTCAGGCAGAGATCGCTCGTCCGGCAGGCGGCGAGACGTGCGAGCGACTCGATCGGGTTGGTGCAGCTCTCGTTACGGATCGCGTCGAGGCACTCGTCGAGCTCCTTGCCGTCGATGCCGTTCGGGCACTCGCTTGCTTTCAGCTCGTCGAGCATTTTCGTCCGCACGTGGCGCACGCAGACGTCGCTGGCGGTGAAGTGTTTGTCGGGTCCGATGTTGCTACAGGCGACCTCGCGCGCGCACCGCGACGCGACGATGCGATCGATCGCGGCCCCGTTCGCGACCCACGAGGCGCCGGTGAGGGTCGCGGTGCCGGACTTGTCCTGCTCGTTGTGGTCCTTCGTCCCGCTCACGAGGGAGGGGAGGGGGCGCTCGCGCTCACCGCTGCGGCCGCGGTTGCACGCACCGAGCACGATCGCGAACGCGGCGACGGAGCAGATGACTACGGACTTCATCCCGGTTGCCTCCGCCTGACCTCGATGCAACGGCAGTGCCTTCTCGTGAGCACGAGCACGGGGCGCCCTCGGGGCGTGTGAGCCCGCGTCTGCGGCGGAGGAGCGAGCGCGACGTGGACGGACGTGGGACGAACGCGGACGGACGAGGCGCGTCGGTCACCAGGGGAACCACTCGCGCGGCACCTTCTGCCACGCGGTGGGACGACGCGGGTCGTTCTCGGGAAGCACGAGAGAGCCGACGAACTCGGCATGCTCGTAGACGCCTCCGATGGACTTCGAGATGCTGTCGAGGTCGATGTCGCTCACCACGCCGTTGCTCGTGGCCTTGTAGAACTGCACGGTGATGCGGATCGGGAACTGCGGGTCCCGCTCGAAACGGAGGCCGTGTCCCTCGTTGAACGGCCCCACGTTCGGCCCGTGTCCGAGCACCGCCTGCTCCACGTCGCTCTTTTCGCTGGGAGCCCTCCCCGCTTCGGCCGCAGCTGCTGCCGCCGGCGGCGGAGCGGCCCCGGCGGCCGCCATGCTCGTCGGCATCGCCCCGCCGAGGCGCCCGAGGTTGTGATGCTTCAGCGGCACCTGCACGAGGAAGAGGACATCTGCGCCCTTCTGGAGCGCCGTTCGATCGTCTTCGGTCTTCGGTCCGCCCTGGGCGGCGATTCGCTGCTCGACGTCGCTCTTGCGCTCCGCGGTGAACGCGGCGCGGTTGCCGTTGTTGTTGAAGTAGAGCTCCTGCCCCCATCCGGCAGCGGTGGCGTCCTCGCCCTTGTTCTCGATCACCTGCATGCTCGAGCCCTGACGGGTGACGAGGATCGTGAGCACGGCGGGAGAGCCGGGAGCCGACTGGTAGTTGAAGAGCACCGGGTTGAACTGCGCCTTCCCACTCTTCGGGATCGGGAGGAACACCGCCTGCGCGCTCACGAGGAAGTGCGTGTCGCGCGCCGCGAGCATGTTGCCGGTGCCGAGGATCGACTCTGGACGCGAGGCGAACGCCTTCAGGTTCTTGAGGACCTCGGTGAGCGGGACGCTCTTCAAGGACTGTGACGATCGCTGCTCGTTCCCGACGCGGACGAAGAAGCGGTCGGCGGGCACGTCGCCGGTGCGGTCGGTGAAGTTGGGGTGGCGGATGACGGGCATGACCGACGATCGGAACTGGCCGCTTTCGTCGCGACGGCGCACCTGCAGCGTCAGGTCCGAGATGTTGGGCCCGAGCGACGAGCCCTGCGCGCGGCCGGTGTCTTCCCACATGACGTTCACGACCGAGAGCTTCCGGCGCGCGACGCGCTGCTGGAGGCTGCCGTCCGACACCATGTTGGCGACCTTGTCGATGACGCGTGCGTACTCGACGCTGTCGCTCGGGTTCTTGATGCCCCAGTCCGCCTCGTCGCTGGCAGGCTCTCGTCCGTCCGTCGCGATCGGCGCCCCGCCGGCGCCGCTCTCCGCTTGCGCGCCCTGCAACGCTGCGTTCTGCGCAGGCTCCTTGATGACGATGACCCTCTCACGGGGGCCGCACGCGGCTGCAAGGGCGAGGATGGAGGTGATGACGAGAGCACGCATCTTCGAGCGATCCTTTCTTCGCCTCGCTCTCGTGTCTCGAGCGAGGGCACATGGCCCGGTTCGAACGCGCGTCACGCATCGAACGATCTGCGTCGATCGAAGAAAGCCCGTCGATACGGACGCGTCGGGCGGCAGCGCATTCACCCTCGCCCAACGGCGGAACTGGCAGCGAGCTTACACGCAGGCGGCATCTTCGCGATGAGCGAGCTCTCGACGAGCGCCCTTGCGGGCCGCCTTGCGGAACCCACATCGATAGCACCCGAGCAACGACGCGCACCCCATTTCCAGATGTGGGATACGCGATTTGACGCGTCGCGAGCCCACGCTCACTGGTCGCCCCGCGTCATGTTCGCGTCCTCGGCGCGTCCTCGGCTCGTCCTCGGCGCGTCCTCGGCGCGTCATTGGGCACCTGTCGTTCCATCCGCGAAGAAACGAGGTCCGATCGTCCGTTTCCGCATTGACCAAGGTGCATCCATCTCGTAGTGCGGACGCGTTCGCGTTTTGCGTCTCGCGTTTTGCGTCTCGCGTCTCGCGTTTTGCGTCTCGCGTTTTGCGTCTCGTCGGGGCACGTCGCCTCGCGGCGCCGGCTTCACTCGCCTCGCTCGTCTCCACCCTCTGGCTCTGGCCTCCTTCGATAAATGTCATCGCTCAAGGGAAAGACCCTCTTCATCACAGGCGCCAGCCGCGGGATCGGTAAGGCCATCGCGCTTCGGGCAGCTCGGGACGGCGCCAACGTCGTCATCGCTGCCAAGACGGCGGAGCCCCATCCGAAGCTCCAGGGGACCATCTACACGGCGAAGGACGAGATCGAGGCCGCCGGCGGAAAGGCGCTCGCCTGCATCGTCGACGTCCGGATGGAGGAGCAGATCCGCGCGGCGGTCGACGAGGCCGTCCGGACGTTCGGCGGGATCGACATCCTCGTGAACAACGCGAGCGCGATCAGCCTGACGGGCACGCTGGAGACGCCGCTCAAGCGCTTCGACCTCATGCACGGGATCAACACGCGCGGCACCTTCGCGTGCTCACAGGCGTGTATCCCGCACCTGGCGAAGGCAGCGAACCCTCACATCCTCAACATCTCGCCTCCGCTGAACATGGAGGCTCGCTGGTTCGCGCCGCACGTCGCGTACACGATGGCGAAGTACGGGATGAGCCTGTGCGTGCTCGGGATGCACGAGGAGCTCCGGGACAAGAAGATCGCCGTCAACGCGCTGTGGCCGAAGACGGTCATCGCGACCGCGGCCGTGGAGAACCTGCTCGGCGGCGAGGTGGTCATCAAGGGCAGCCGTAAGCCCGAGATCATGGCCGACGCCGCTCAGTGGATCCTGACGCGGCCGAGCACCGAGTACACCGGGCACTTTGGCATCGACGAGGATGTGCTCCGAGAGGCCGGCGTGACCGACTTCTCGGCCTACGCCGTGACCCCGGGCATGCAGGACTCGGAGCTCATCAAGGACTACTTTCTCTGACCTATCTTCGAGACCCTGGCCAGCCGTGCTGGCACGGTCGGTTTACTTCGCTAGTTTCTAGGCGTCATCGACTGAAGAGCGCGATATTGGGAGGATGCGACTTTCCATGAAACCGACGAGCAAAGAGTCAGAGGATCGCCGCAACGCCGAGCGCCGTACGCCTCCTGCGGAGCGGAGGGCGGACGGTGTCCGTGCCGCCTCCGGTGATCGGCGCGTCGTCGAGAACCGTGGTGTCGGCGCGGCGATGGTCGATGCGCTGGAGGACATCCTCCAGTGGGAGCGCGCGAGCGAACGCTCCATGAAGGTCGCCGAGCCCGTGGGCTCGAACAAGCTTTCGAACTGACGGCCACCGCCGCCACCAACCACCGCAGCTTCGGATCGAGGTCCCCGATGTCGTGGCGATGGCCGCTCCGTGGCGTGGGGTTTGCCGCTACGTGGAGCATCGTCGTCGTGGCGTGTGCTCAGGGGGACAACGACGTCGACCCAGGATCGCTCGGAGGGCCCAGTCCGGATGGCGGCACCGGAGCGGCGGACGGCTCCCGGCTTCCGCCGGGCGACAGCGGCGCACCCGACGTCTCGCGTTCGGACAGCGCAACGACGGAAGACTGTCCGAGCCCGACAGAGTGCACAGGCAAGGTCGTCATCAACGAGTTGATGGCCCGTGGACCTGATGGTGCGGCCGAGGAGTTCGTCGAGCTGTACAATCCGAACTCGTGCGCGGTCTCGCTGGGCGGCTGGAAGCTCGCGTACAGGTCGAAGGCTGGCACCGGCACTGGCGTCCTGCACACGTTCAGCAACGGCGACAGCATCGCTGCGGGAGCTTTCCTCGTACTCGGCACCGCGTCCTTCTCCGCGAAGAAGGACGCGCTGATGAACAGCGGCATGGCGGATGAAGGTCAGGTGGGTCTCGTCGATGACGGCGACACCCTCGTCGATGCAGTCGGCTATGGTGCGACCGCCGGCCCGTTCATCGAAGGCGCGTCCACGGGCGGGCCACCGCCGAATGGATCGATCGGACGCCACTGCGGCCTCGACACGGACGACAACGCTGCTGACTTCAAGACGTTCGCGCAGCACTCGGCCGGCGCCCCCAATCTTTGAGCGGCGAGCGGGGCCGTCGACGCGTCCGACGTCGACGCTGACTCGCGGGGCCGAGCATCGACCCGTCCGACGTCGACGCTGACTCGCGGGACCGAGCGTCGAGGCGCGCCTCGGTCCCCGTGTATCTCTTGCCCTCGCGCTTCGCGCTCGCGCTCCTGGCGACTCGTCACGGACTCGACACCGGGCACACTCGGGCAGGTCCGCTACTCCGGAGCCGACGCGAACGTGCCTTACCCAGCTTGCGCGGGCAACGCGCCCCGTCGTTCTTGCCGGCTACCGCGGCCGCCGAGCGAACGGCCGATCGATCACTTCCCGTTGCCGCCCATGCACTTCGGCGATGCGTTCGCCTCGGGGCTCTCGGCCCACTCCGCGGGGCTTCGCGACGTGATCGCGAGCGCGTGCACGCCGCCCTTCATCTCGTCCGCGAGCGCGCCGTAGACGAGCTGATGGCGCTTCACGGGCGTCATGCCTTCGAAGCGCGGCGATACGACGACCACCTTGAAGTGCGTCTCGGAGCCCTTCGGCACGTTGTGCATGTGGCTCTCGTTGATCACCTCGAGATGTGAGGGATCGAGAGTCTCGTTCAGCTTGGCCTCGATGCGCGCCTGGACGGTCACGCGGCTTTCATAGCACGACGGGGATGCTCAGCCGCCGCCGCCGATGTACGTCTTCAGCTTGCGGTGCTGGGACGGGAGCCGGAGCTTCCGCAGCGCCTTCGTCTCGATCTGGCGGATGCGCTCGCGGGTGAGCGAGAAGCTCTCTCCGACCTCTTCCAGCGTGTGATCGCGCGGCTCGTCGATGCCGAAGCGCATGCGGAGGATCTTCTCCTCGCGCGGCGTGAGCGTCTTCAGGAGCTGGCGCGTCTGGTCGTTGAAGCGCATCTGCGCATACGCCTCGTCCGGCGGCATCGCAGAGTCGTCGGGGATGAACTCGCCGACGTGCGACTCGCCATCGTTGCCGACCGGCGTCTCGAGGCTGATGGGCTCGCGCGCGATCTTCATGACGGCACGGACCTTCTCGACCGGGATGCCCGTCGACTCCGAGAGCTCCTCGGGCGTCGGCTCGCGGCCGTACTCCTGGAGCAGCGAGCGGCTCATGCGGGTCAGCTTCTGGAGCGACTCGTACATGTGCACGGGGACGCGGATGGTGCGGCCCTGATCGGCGATCGCGCGCGAGATCGACTGGCGCACCCACCACGTGGCGTAGGTGGAGAACTTGTAGCCGCGCTTGTAGTCGAACTTGTCGACCGCGCGCATGAGGCCGATGTTCCCCTCCTGGATCAGGTCGAGCAGCTGAAGGCCACGGTTGACGTGCTTCTTCGCGAGCGAGACGACGAGGCGAAGGTTCGCCTCGACCAGCTCGGCCTTCGCGCGGTCGGCCACCCTGCGGCCCGACGCGATCGTCTCCAGCGTTGCCGCCGCACCCTTCTTCGCCGCCGGCAGCTCGCGCTGAACGATGCGGAGCTTCTTCTCGACGCGCTCGATGACGCCACGGTCGAGGCGGAGCTCCTCGAGCGTCGCCACGATGCTGTCGCGAGCTAGCTCGTACTTGGTCTTCTTCGCGCTCGGCTTCGGCTTCGCCTTCGGCTCGGGCTTCTTGACCTTCGGGCCGTGCAGCTCCTTGAGCGGCCGCTCGAGCAGACGAGCGATCTTGAGCATCGTCCCCTCGTCGAAGGCGTCCTCGTCGTCGACGTTGCGGACGACGTCCCGTACCTTCAGCCGGCCCTTGTAGAGCAGCTGGCCGATGTGGTCGAGCTCGCTCGCGGCGAACGGCGACTCGACGATCGCCTGGATGATCTTCCGCTCACCCTGCTCGATGCGCTGCGCGAGCACCACCTCCCCTTCGCGCGTCAAGAGGGCCACCTGGGCCATCTTGCGGAAGTACATGTCCACCGCTTCTTCGGCTTCCGCCGGCGGCGTCATGTTCGCGAGGGGCGCTTTGGAGAGGGTTTGAGGCTCGGACTTCTTCAAGGCTAATGACTCCGCGTGGCCCTTTGGTCTCGCTCCTGCCCACGACCACGCTCGAGGACAGACCTTCGACTTCGCTAAGCAACTCGTAATCTCTATGCACGTTCGACGAGAGCGTTTGATCTGGCGAATGCTTGATGCTTGAAGAGAGAAGGCGGGCGGAGAACACACGCCTCCCCGGCGTTCTTCCTTCGAACGTTCCCCTCGGGCGCAGAGGAGCGCTGTCGCTCATCCACATCGGCCGCTGCTCGAACATCGAAGGCACGCCGAATCGCCCGATTTCGGGGTGCCGCTTTCAAGTCTGGCACGTCCCGAAGCATCGGGCCAAGGTCGGAGTTTTCCCCACAAGGGGTCGAACCCTCCAGAAAACGGCCTTGCGGCGAGATGTCGCTGGCGTTGTTCAAGAGTTTCCCTTGCTTCCGAGCGCGAAAGACGTAGGTCGCAGATCTGCGACCTGCGAGCTCTGCCGCGGAAAGATTGCCCCGGGAACGCGAGATTTTCGCCCTCGTCCGCTTACCGGGGCTCGGCTTTGGAAAGCGGTGCCGTCGTCTGCTTCAGCGCGTCGCCCAGCCGAGCGAGATACTCGCGGCGCGGGATGTCGATGCACCCGAGCGACTCGAGGTGCGGGTTCGTCACCTGGACGTCGAAGAGCCGGTATCCCGCAGCTCGCAGCTTCGCGACGAGCGACGCGAACGCGATCTTGGAAGCGTCCGTCCTCGTATGGAACATCGACTCGCCAGCGAAGACCCCGCCGATCGCCACGCCGTAGATCCCGCCGACGAGCTCGCGCCCGCGCGCCGTCTTCTCCCAGACTTCCACGCTGTGAGCCCACCCGAGCTCGTGCAGCTCTCGGTAGCCGCGTTCGAGCTCCGGGATGATCCACGTCGCGTCCTTCCGGGTCTCACCGCACATGTGCATGACGCCGGCGAAGTCCTCATCGACGGTCACCTCGTAAGGAT
>Ga0233377_1000575_pt1 | contig 16083 bp, 19 predicted proteins | sample ElkDunMinimDraft_6_FD_191540 | JGI IMG/M metagenome (GOLD analysis project Ga0233377, IMG submission 191540) | Fecal eukaryotic communites from dung pellets of Tule Elk in California, USA - Elk Dung E36 | ecosystem: Host-associated > Mammals > Digestive system > Large intestine > Fecal | place...
GTGGTGTAAACTACCTGTCCTACGCTGTAAGCAACTGTACCACCACTTCCAGTGGCGTCACCGCCTGAGGCATTGGTAGATTCTTGAGCTTGTGCCAAGCCCGCCCATAGTAGTCCTGTTGCCAGCAACAAAATGGGTCTTGCTTTGTTTCTTTTCATTCTTATTTGTTTTTATTGGTGAATACTCGTTGTTGTTATTTATCCTTTATTTCTATTTCGTTTCGGGTTCTTCCAATGAACGCTAACGTTTTGGGGCTTTGCGAAGAAGCGGATTTCGGAGCTCAAAACTGTCAATATACCACCAAAGTTGATGCGAGGTAGAATGTTCAATTAACCACTGAACCGCCAATTTCTTGTAGGTGCTGTTATGCGTTCGGCTTTCTGCTCTCATTGTCAAAGCTCCATTTTTTCGTCCTCTAAAATTCGTTCTATTTCTTTTCCAAGTCGTCTTTTGTTTCTGTCGTCAATTCGCCCGATAAAACCTGATAATACCACCCAAAAACTATGTTTCAGGTTATTTTCAAATGTTACAGTCGTTTTATAGGAAGTAAGAGTTTGCCATTCTTCAGTTGTCTGCGGTGTAAACAGCCGGAGCATCTCTCTGCAAACTTCTGAGCCGTTACAAATAATAACTTTCGGTCTACTTGAGTTAATTTGTTTCAGAAGATGTGTTTTGCAGTTTTGAACGATGGTTTCAACACGAACAACTTTTTCCTTGTTCTCTACAACAACTTTTGGGGGAAATGAAGGGGAAAAGCATTTTACTAAATCTGTATGAGCAATTCTACTTTTTTCACTTTTCCAATTACTGTAAAGTCGCGGTGAAACTTTTCGAAAGTCGTGAAAATAAGAATGACAGTCCGGGTCAAAATTCTCAAAGTCCGAAAGTGTAATTTGCTCAATGTTTCCAATACTGCCTTTTGGATTAAGTCCAATTATCCATATATCTGCGTCTTTTTTACCTTCGAGATATTCATGTGGTTGAATATTCAGCGAGAAGAAGCCTAAGCCAACAGAGGAGCATTTGTCGCAAGTTAAATTCATCGTTTAAAGTACAAGTTGTTTTGAGAAATCACTCGTTAAATAGTTCTAATTAATGAACCACTTTCCTTTCTAACTTCGGTTTTTCCTTTTGCGGTCGTCACAAGTATGTCGCTACCACTAAATTTTGCATTAGTAGCATCTCCGTTACCAATTGACCTTATCAAAGTACCGCTTTCCTTTCTAAGTTCAACTTTTCCCTTTACTGTCGTTACCAAAATAAGTGAGCCGTCATTGTTGATGTCTGCATTAATTGCATCACCGTTACCAATTGTCCTGATTAGAGAACCACTGTCCTTGCGAAGTTCTACCTTCCCGTTGTTGAGTTTTAAAATGTTCATAGTAGTTTGTTTTTTATTGTCGCCAGTAAGGTCGGAAACTGTCACCCTGCGTTTTTTAAGCTGACGCATAACGTTTTGGGGCTTTGCGAAGAAGCGGATTTCGGAGCTCAAAACTGTCAATATACCACCAAAGTTGATGCGAGGTAGAATGTTCAATTAACCACTGAACCCGCTTTTTTGCAAAACTGCTGTTAGCTGATGACTTTTTTATATGCGTTTTCAATAGTTTCAGTAAACGGACTTTTCACCATTTCTCCAGTTTCACGATTTCGCCAATTTTTATTATTATCATTCCATTTTTTTAATGCATTTATGCTACTTCTTATTTTCGTGTTTTTAGAATCAATAAACGGGAAATAAATTTTGATAAAATCTTCGATATTATTACTGATTTCTCCGGTTTCTCCAATTTCTATAAGAATAGGTATTATTGCAAAACGATTTTCGAAATTAGAAATTTCATCTTCGCTATAATTAGTTTTGTAATATTCTGCACACAATAAGCCATTAGTAAATAACTCGATTTGAAAAGAAGTCCAATTTTTCAAGTCATTTGCTAAGTCATTCCAGTCATTTTCATCAAAATCGAATAAGATTTGGTGAATATCTTCAAATCCATTTCCTTGAGTCCAAAAATCGCTATCAACTTTCTCATTTTTCAAAATGAATGAATAAAGTTTTAAAACCAAATTATTAGACGATTTAGTGAAAGAGGTTTCTTTGTATCTTTCTTTAAATATTTCAAAATCCTTAAGTAGCATTTAATTTAGCGTTTTGTTTTTCAAAGTTTTCAGCTAACTTATTTATAAACGAAACTTTTAATCCTTATTAATCATTTGTAATTGTTTGAAAGTACTTGAAAGTGGAAAATAAAGCTCGAGTTAGTTTTCGGTTCAAACATACTAATAAACTATTAAAACATACTAAGAAACCTTCAAAACTAGGTATTTATACCTGCATATTGAATAATGAATCGTAAAATTCACGCTTCGAAGGGTTCAGCCTGACATGTGCCGGATTCCAACCTATGGGTGATGTGCTCGGTGTGACAGCTAAAAGAAACAAGTGGTTTCAAAACGAAAAGACATAAAAAAGGCGCGATGAATCGCGCCTATTACATATAAAAGATCTATTTGATACTTGCTACTTGCAACTTAAAAATTTAACCTCCCGTCAACTTTTTGATTTCATTTAATTTCATCAACGCTTCGACAGGTGTTAGCGTATTGATGTCAATAGAAACCAATTGATCGTGGATTTGTTCAAGAACAGGATCGTTTAATTGAAAGAAACTCAATTGCATGTTATCTTCATCGAAACTATCAACCTTTTTGGCATTTTTGGTTGCTTTCTTCGTTGTTTTTGCTGGAGAAGCATCCAAATCGTGCGATTTTTCTAAGGTAGATAGAATTTCTGTAGCGCGTTTTAATACGATTGGAGGCATACCTGCCAATTTCGCTACGTGAATACCAAATGAGTGCTCACTTCCTCCTTCAACCAACTTGCGAAGGAACAATATTTTATTTCCAACTTCTTTTACTGCAACGTTGAAATTCTTGATGCGCGCAAATTGATGCGTCATTTCATTCAATTCGTGGTAATGCGTTGCAAACAATGTTTTTGCCCTCCTTTTTGGGTGCTCATGCAAATATTCGGCAATTGCCCATGCAATGGAAATACCATCATAGGTACTTGTACCACGACCGATTTCATCCAATAACACCAAACTTCTATCTGATAAATTGTTCAAAATGCTCGCCGTTTCGTTCATTTCAACCATGAAAGTAGACTCACCACTTGAAATGTTATCCGAAGCTCCAACACGCGTAAACACTTTATCCACCACGCCTAAATTGGCAAGCGTTGCTGGGACAAAACTTCCCATTTGCGCCATTAGGCAAATCAAAGCAGTTTGACGGAGAATGGCACTTTTACCACTCATATTCGGTCCGGTAATCATAATAATTTGTTGATCCGAATTGTCCAAGTACACATCATTTGCGATGTAGCTCTCTCCTACTCCCAATTTTTGTTCAATCACCGGGTGGCGACCTTCCTTGATATCGATAACAAACGAATCGTTGATGTTCGGTTGCGAATAATTATTGGCTTTTGCGACTTCTGAAAATGCTGTAAGGCAATCAAGCTGTGCAATTAAAGATGCGTTGTGCTGAATTGTTTGAATAAAATCTTCAAGCGATTGCACCAATTTCTGGTACAATAACGTTTCTAAAGAATGAATTTTCTCTTCTGCACCAAGAATCTTTGACTCGTATTCTTTTAATTCTTCGGTAATGTATCGCTCTGCTCCTGTTAATGTTTGCTTGCGAATCCAATCGCTTGGAACTTTATCCTTATGTGTATTTCGAACTTCAAGGTAATAACCAAAAACGTTATTGAAACCAATTTTCAGACTTGGAATTCCAGTTGCATCGCTTTCACGATTTTGCATTTCTTCCAAATAATTTTTCCCAGAACGTTGAATGTGGCGCAAATCATCCAACTCGGCATTTACACCATCTGCGATAACTGGCCCCTTCCCCACTTGAATGGCAGGATCGTTTGTTAAAGTGGTTTCGATTAACTCGATTAATTTATGACACGGATTGAGTTGATCTGCAATTTTATCAATCAATAAGGTTCCAGAATTATTCAATAATTGCTTGATTGGATCCATTTGTTTGATGGTGCGTTTCAATTGCATCACCTCCTTCGGATTCACCTTACCAACTGCAACTTTAGAAATCAACCGTTCTAAGTCGCCGATTTCACGCAAGTGCTGCGTTAGTTCGTACGTAGCATCTTCCTTCTCTTTTAAAAATGCTACAGCATCTTGTCGCTCTTGAATGGGTTGCACATGCTTCAATGGCAAAACAATCCAACGTTTCATCATTCGACCGCCCATGGCAGTATACGTTTGATCTAAGATATCTGCAAGCGTTGTTGCATTTTGATGTTGCGAATAAATCAACTCCAAATTACGCAGTGTAAATTGATCCAACCACACATATTTGTCCTCTTCAATACGCGAAATCGCTGTAATGTGGCCCAACTTGTCGTTTTGCGTTTCAGACAGGTAATGTAAAATTGCACCAGCCGCAACAACTCCAGCATCTAAACCTTCCACACCAAATCCCTTCAAGGATTTCGTACTAAAATGCTTGTTGAGGTTTTCTTGCGCAAAATCGGGTGTAAAAACCCAATCGTCTAATCGGAAATTGTAAAAACGCGTTCCGAAAAGCGCATCAAATTCTTTTGATTTATTTTTTTGGTAAATGATTTCTTTCGGTTCAAATCCTTGAATTACCTTATCGATGTATTCGTCGTTTCCTTGGGCAACTAAAAATTCACCCGTAGAAACGTCGATGAATGCAATTCCATGTTGCCCTTTTCCGAAATGGATGGCGCACAAGAAGTTATTTTTCTTCTGTTCGAGTACTTGGTCATTGAAGGAAACTCCGGGAGTTACGAGTTCTGTTACTCCACGCTTAACGATTCCTTTCGCCATTTTTGGATCTTCAAGCTGATCACAAATGGCAACGCGCTGTCCGGCACGAACCAATTTTGGCAAATATGTTTCTAGGGAATGGTGCGGAAAACCTGCCAAAGCCGTTTCCGATTCGGAGCCATTACCTCTTTTTGTTTGCACAATTCCTAAAATTTTTGCGGCCTTGATGGCATCTTCACCGAAGGTTTCATAAAAATCTCCAACACGAAATAACAGCAATGCACCCGGATGTTTTGCTTTGATCTGGTTGTACTGTTTCATTAAAGGAGTTTCACTTTTAGCCACTGCAATAAATTTTAAAAATTGAAAGGTAAAAATAGGGATTCCACGTCGGTTAAACTGTAGGTGAAATCTAGTTCTTATCAACAAAATCGAGAAGTATTCAACGAATGAATGTCCTCAATAAACGAAAGTTCTCTTATTAAATTAATAAAATTGGAGCGATAAAGCAAACATTTGTTCGGGTACGAAAAACCCTCTGCCATGGAGAAAGGCGGCAGCTTGTGAAGTGAGGCGATCGCTGTTTTTAGCCATTAGCGCGTAATTTTACCAGCGTTTGGCATAAAAAACAGCAGCGCAACGCGAGCAACTATAGCCTGGATACATAACGATGGAAATCGGTAGGCAGCCAACTAAAAACTCAATAAAAGAGGCATAAAAAAGGCGTCCAAAAGACGCCTTCACATTTAATAGTGTGTAGGACTTGCTATTGCAAAACACAATTTTCATCCCCTTCAAAGCTAACCAAACCAACATTTACGGAACCAGTGCATTGACTTTTAGCTTGTCTTTTTGTCTTTCCTTTAATTAAATATGTCCATGATTCTTCTTGTCCATAAGGATCATAACATTCACATGTCCAATCTTTTTCACAAGAAACAACCAATAAACCTAGTAATAAGATTGTTGAAATTTTTTTCATCTGTATAAAAGTTAATTATCGTTGCAAAGGTAGCAATTACAGCTTTTACAATCACTAATTTAAATTGCAATTTTTCATGTTCCTTACAATCGTTTGTTATAATCTCGAAAAGATGCGAATGTACAAACGATGAAATGTGTAATTTTGCAGCACGATGAATAAAAAATTAAAGTTGTGGGAGCTCGACCGTGTTTCGGAGGAGCAATTTAAGGAGCAAGAAAAATATCCGTTAATTGTTATTTTAGATGACATTCGAAGTTTGAGTAACATTGGAACTTTTTTTCGTACTTCTGATGCCTTCAATGTTGAAAAAATCTATTTGTGTGGAATAACTGCCACTCCTCCTCATCGTGAAATTCTAAAAACTGCCTTGGGCGCGCAAGACACCGTTGTTTGGGAACACCGCGAAAACATTGTTGAACTTGTGAAAGAATTGCAAAGTCAACAGGTGCATGTAGCGGCGATTGAGCAAACGGAAGAGACTGTTATGTTGCAAGATATTCATCAATTAAAAGCAGAAAAATTTGCTTTGGTATTTGGAAATGAAGTCAACGGGGTGAATCAAGAAGTCATCAATTTAGCTGATTCTGTCATTGAAATTCCGCAATTTGGAACGAAGCACAGCTTAAACGTATCTGTTTGTGCTGGCGTGGTGCTGTGGGAGTTTGCGAAGCGCTATATTTAGTTCACGATTAAAATTTGGCTGCTTCCCCTACGAGGCATTCTTACTTCGTGCGCATTCATGTAGGGGTCAGGCTTTCCGCTATATTCCCAACTCATTAGCATGACGTCGGGAGATGCCGCTACTATCCTTAGCAGGAAAAATCCCAACAAATAAAGCTACTTACAAACAAAATTATACCGATCCGAAAAAATCTTAAAAAAAAGTAACTTTGGTCTGTCACCTTTTCAAGTTGTTTAACATTCACTTGTTAAGGAAGCCTTATGAGTAACAAAAAGAAAAAACAATTCATGACCCTTTACGAGCCGATACATGCGCAATTTGAGCGTTTTTGTAAGGCACGTGCTTATGGAGAAATGAATTACAAAGATTTAATGCAAGAAACGATTGTGGTGGCATTTGAGAAACTAGACCAGCTGCATTCCAACACTGTATTTTTATCTTTTCTTTTTGGAATTAGCACACGCATTTTGGCCAATGCCAATCGAAAAATTCGAGAAGAAAAATTGCCGTATCAATTTGAAATTGCCCAAGGTGGTAAAAACGAAGGTGAACACAATTTAGAAATCGAAGAACTCTACAAAGCATTGGGTCATTTGCCCGAGTTACAACGTGAAGCATTGATTTTATTTGAAATATCCGGATTTTCAGTAAAAGAAATTGCCAGCATTCAAGAATCGAGTGAAGATGCCGTGAAGCAGCGATTTAATAAAAGTAATTAGCATTAATTCTAGTTAAACGATTTGCACACTGACGAGCCAAGCTTGTTGAAACGCACATTTTATTAACTTTGTTCTTCGCACAATCTAGTAGTTTAAACATATGGATTCCATTTTTAGATTTTTCTTTCGAGTTTTTGGTTGGAAGGTAGTTGGAGAAGTTTCTCCCGACATCACAAAGGCAATTTACGCTGTTTGTCCACACTGGCATAATAAAGACTTTTTTATTGGATTGGGAACGCGAGCAGCAATGCGAAGAAAAATTCGTTTTCTAGGGAAAGCAGAATTATTTAAAGCGCCATTTGGATTTATTTTTCGCGCCTTGGATGGAATTCCTGTTTACCGAAAAACCAATATGAACATGGTGGAAAGCATGACGGAAGCAGTGAAGAATACGGAAGAAGGACTAATTTGTATTGCACCTGAAGGAACGCGTAAAAATGTGGCTAAGCTTAAATCTGGTTTTTACCACATTGCAATGGGAGCAAATATTCCTATTATCATGGTTGGTTTTGATTGGAAAAATAAACAAGCAACTGTTTCAGAACCTTTTTATCCAACAGGTAATTATGAGGCTGACATGCTGAAGTATTTTGTTCCATTTTTTGATAAAATTGAACCAAACAAAGATTGGATTCAGAATTATAAGGATGGAAATTTCTAAAAGCGTATTTTTATAGCAATCAAGTTGCTCTATGAAAACAACCATTCTATTAATCGTATTTTACCTTACTGCAATTAGTTTGATTGCGCAAAACAAACCGCAACCGTATACTGCTTTCAATCTTAAGGATAAAAATTCGACCATTGAATTCTTAGTCTACGAGACCGATTTAACCCATAAAAAACCTGTTCTACTATTTTTGCAAGGTTCACTTCCTATACCATTAATCAATCTGGACGATGAAGGAAACTACCACTACTCTATTTTGGAAAATTTTGATGTAGAAAAAATCACAAAACACTTTCATTTAGTTGCCATTTCGTCTCCGTTTACGCCCTTAGTCGCAAAATATGATCAAATCACAGAACAAGGGTTTTATGTTCCAGACACTTCCAAACCAAGAGAATTTGACGTCAATTATTTAAAGAATGATAAGATGGAAGTCTACACGGAACGTATCGACAAAGTCATCCAATTTCTTGAAAAACAATCGTGGGTAAACAAAGATGAAATCCATGTTTTTGGTCACTCGCAAGGTTCAAGAGTTGCAGTAGTTGCCGCAGCCAACAATAAAAAAATCAAATCGGTTGGACTTTTCGGATACAATCCTTTTGGTAGATTGGAACAATATATTCGCCAAGCGCGAAAAGACGCTACATCTGGAAAAATCACTTGGGAGCAGGCTGATTCTATCATCAACGACAATATCGACTTCATGAAGATATTGCAAATAGAGGATTCAATTAACGTAAAACCGCATTATACATCTTGGAAATCGTTTTCAAATAGCACGATCAACCAACTGCTATCTTTAAAACAACCTGTTTACATTGCCAACGGAACGGAAGATATTGTAGGTGACCAATGTGACATGCTGCCTTTGTTGTTTATTGAGCATGGCAAGTCAAATTATATTGTCAAACGATACGGGCGTTTGGAACACAACTTCTTTCCAAAAGATGAAACAGGCACTATAGATTACAAAAATGGGAAATGGAAATTGGTGATTGGGGAGTATTTGGACTGGGTTGTCCCCTTCGAAAAGCTCAGGATGACAACCTCTTCGAGAAAATAATGTGACATCCCATTCATTGAGTTTAAAGTGCGAACGTGCAACAATGCATTAACTTCACGAATTAGCATTAAAGTCACCTCCCCTAACCCTACCTCCAATCTTCCGCTCTAACGTTTGTTGCTTGTCGTCTTCATGCCCAAAGTTTTTGGTCATTCTCCTCAAGGCGGGGGATGAACCAATTTCAATAAGTTATAAATTTGATTTTTAATATCAACTTATTGACTACACCACCAAAAACCAAGTATCCTTATGACACTGGGTTTTTGATGTTTGTATTTTTTAGGATAATAATGAATTTTCAAAAGGTTGTCTTGAAAAAATATTAGGAGTTTTCCAAATTATCTAATCTACAATACAACACATAAACTTAATATATTCCTCTAAATCTTTATCTCCTCCTACAATTGACATACATCTATTAAAATATTCCCTATATCCATCATCCGTTAAATCAGGAGCATCTCCATTGAGACGGGTCATTTCCATATCTAAAAACTCTATAAACATTTGAAAAAATGATTCATAAGTTTTAGCTGCTTCCCAAGTATACTCGCCATCATCAATATTTACACAGAAAATTCTACCTTTTTCATCAGGATTATAGACATAACAAAAGTTTGAACCTACATTTTCCGCAAAAACAATATACCCGTCAATATTTGGACGCTCTTCCTTACTAAGGAAAGTTATTTTTTCGTAATAATTAAAATATTTCACATTATAATTTTCTAAAAAATCTTCTAAAAGGTTATTTACAATGTACTTTGATTGCCTTACAATTGGTTTATAAGCATTTTGTAATGCTGGAATGTTACCAAACATTTCAACCATTAATTTTCTATATTGCTCTATTTTTTTTTCTAATTCTTCTAAAATCATATCAATAATTCTTAATCATTTTTTTCTGGAACATCAACAATACCTAAAGGCTGATTGTTGAGATATATAACCATATAAGGATATACACCTGAACCTGTACGTAACATTTGGTCGACACTTCTATATAAAACATTATTAGACTTCATAGACGTAGTTAGATTACCTGTATTGACCAATTTCACCATATCATCAGCAGTCATCCAACCATAAGAAAAATTTGCTCCATCTAATTTTTCTAAATTTGTTGAACCTGCATGAACCTTTTTAAAATTATTTTCCTGCAGACCCGAATATAGCATTTTTCTCCACCCTGAAGAAAATTCGCTCGGAATACCTGCAATATCTGCAGGACCTGCATTTCCAGCAATAATATCCGTTACCGATAACATAAACCCCAAAAATATAAATCCTTTAATTCCCTTTTTTGCGATATTCCTAAATTTAGTATTATGCCAGAACTTATAATTACCAAACATTCGATGTACTGACCGTGGTAACCCAAATGCAAATTTACCATGATTAGCATGATGGTGTTCCATCGCATTTACAAGTTCTCCTGTTAAATCAAACTGAGCCATGCCTTTTAATGCAAAGGCATCCGCTGTACTTAATCCTTTTCCTAATTTAGAAACAAATAGTTCATCAGGAACAGGACCTCTTCCTGCATTAATCAACTTCATATTATCAGCACTGAACCATTCAGGATTGTTCTTCGCTGCCTCAGACCAGTAATATGCACTGTTCCACTTTCTTCCATTAACGACTCTTGTAGTTACTCCATTATAATGATTAGGAGTCAAGTCCATGTTCACATTTAATTGTGATGCATTCCATTGAATTTGTCTCATCCCTCCCTCGCTTATGGAAGGAAACTTTTTTTATCTTGTGCAGGACCTCCTATTAATCCTAAAGGATCAGTAAAGAAAATCGGATTATTATTAAATGCCTGATATGGACTATGGAATGGTTGAATATCCATCAACGGGTCTAAACTTTTCCATCTCAAAAGTCTTGGGTCGTATTGACGGAACTCTGTTGTATAACTATTACCATTTCCAGAAACTTCATCATCTTTTTCCATTCCGTTGTAGGCATAGCGGTAGTCTGTATCTTGGGTGTGACGCCCTGGCATTATCATACCTCCAGGATAGTAATCCGATTTCGACAGTACAACTGCTTCATATCCTTCACTAGTGTCTTCGAAGACTGTCCACACTTTGCAATCATTAAAACAACCTGTTTACATTGCCAACGGAACTGAAGATAACGTAGGTGACCATTGTTCAAGTTCTTTCTTTTTTATATACTTGGTTTCATCATAAACAAATTCTTCCATCTGTTTTTCTTTATTGTTTTTTCAGCAAAAAACCAAGCATCTTATGACACTTGGTTTTTGATGTTTGTATTTTTTAGGATAATAATGAATTTTAAATAGCTTCAACAACTTTTTGAGTACACTACCTATTTACCCTTATAATATTTCCTGTTGAATCAATAATATTCCCCCACTCATTCAGTAATAATGTCTCTCCATTAGAATAATAGTCAATTAATACAAGTCTACCTGATTGCAATTGGACATTCTGAATAAATTTTTTATTTATCTTGGAAACTTCATTATTCTCAAGTTGAATTAACCAACTTGGAATTGCTCCGTCAAACTCGTTTCCTAAACTCGGGATTTTCCTTATATCATCTGGTAAATCTGATACTAATCTATTCCCCATAATGTTTGATAAATTAAAATCAACAATAAATGTAAGGTCATTGTGTACAAAGTAATCATCTATATGTATTTGTTTTATGAAATCCTCATTATCAATATATCCAACAAGAACTTTAAAACGATTATTATTATCGTATTCAAAAAATTTTACATATCCTAAAACATTAATATTTTCTTTATATGGTTTTAAAACCGTACTAAAGCTATCTATTATTTTGTAGAGTTCAGCATTAAAAGACATACTATTTAGTTCTTTTTTACTAACTGAATTATCTTTAATGTTTGGCATACAGCTAAACAATATTGTGTTTAAAATCAATAATAATGAAATTCTCATCTTCAATTCTTTTTTAATTTATTAATTAGACTTGTTTTGCCAGAAATAAGGTCTAAGGTATTAACATTTTCTAAATTAATTATATTCATTTTAAAGGTATTACCATTTTGTTTATAAACAACACCTTCTACTAATCCATTCCAAGCCATAGAGATTACAGGTAAACCTAAATGCCCTTCATGTGCCGCAGCTTTAAAATCTGCTCCAGACAATCCAGCATTAGCTCCGTTCATTGCAGGATTTATATTAGGATGTGTATGGATTTCAGCTAAAACCTTTTTTCCATAGATATAATATGAACCATTCTTCTTAGTAAGATTATAAGTATTAAAAGCAGAACCTGCTGAATTAAAAGCATTAGCAGATACATAGACTCCACTTTCCGTAATATATGCTATCATTTCGGTATTTATAGTTTCATATGTCATTCCCGTATATTTCCACATATATTCATAAGCAGATGCTTCATTTTCAAAAAATCGGCTTGTAGCATACTTAATTGTTCTTAAATCATCTTTATGTGTATATTCCATATAAGTACCTGATTTATCACGAACAATTTCTCCTTTAAAGGTTCGATGGTAGGTTTTCATACCTACATAAGACCCATAACTTTCAAATGAGTAATTAAACTTCAGTAAAAATGGACCAGCATATTCTGTTTTAGCTTGTGAAGGAATAGTTATTATTTGCCCATTTGCTGCAGAAACATCTTTCATGTCTCTTTTATCTGTGACAAAGTAATCTAAATCTTTCATCATCAAACCCTTATCTCCAGCACCCCACCTTCATTAGGACCATTACTTCCCTTCTCCGAAGGGTCTTTACCTTTCAAGCCTAACGGGTCAACAAAAAATACAGGATTGTTATTAAACGCTTCGTAAGGACTCATCCAAGGAAATTGATGCATCAACGGATCCAAGCTCAACCACCTACCCAATCGAGGATCATACTGCCTGAACTCGGTGGTGTAGGAATTCCCGTTCCCTTTCACCTCAGGGTCGGGTTTTCAATTGTTTAAACTTTAAAAATAACTCAGTTGCAAGTTTGGAACACTACCATTGGTGACATTACCTAACGAAAAATAGCATTGTAAACTTCTTGCTCACTTCTTTTTCCTCCTCCTATCAAACTATAGCTATTCATTCTAATATAATCTAATTGCGCTTTAAGTCCCTTATCATTAAATTGAATTTTATCAAGAGTGTACCTTGTAGTACCTCTTGAATAATACCTTCCTTCATTCCAACTAGAAAAAGTCTTCCAATACGTTGAAATTGAAATTAATTCATCTTTTACAAAAATGAGTGTATATATCTCCTCATCAAAGAAAATGCTAATTCTAATGGCCTCACTTTGTATATCTTCATCTTTAAATGAGCTAAGATTATAATTAATAAATATTAGAGCCTTTCCTATGATGAACACACCTTCTGTAGAAGTATAATCTCTTCCTAATATGATGTCGTTTGAAACAAAAAATTTCACTCCAGCGGAATCAATGGATTTCCCTAAAAAATTATGATTAAATACGGTTAGTGTATCTGAGATATTCAATGCTAAATGTTCTGAATTGACATAAAGTCTCTTTCCTGCATTTAGAATTCTGTTCATAGATGACTGACTGAAACTTAAATTTGTACTTAAAAAGTATAGTATCAAGATCATCTTTATAAAATTCTTCATAAATTCATAAATTATAATTACCTATTCCCATCTTCATTTTCAGAAGGGAATTTATCTCTTGGTTGGAAATCAGGATTAACATTAACCGTGCCATTTGAATTAACTCCAACATTTCCAACATTTTTATTTGTTGTAACGTCCCATGGAATAGGAACATTAATATCTTTAGTAAATAACCTCCATCCCGACTCAAAATTATCATTTTTTGTCAAAAACGCACCATTAAACTTGCCTTCAAATGGCCCCATGTGACCTTCTACATATGACAGAGTCGATTTATCACCATTTAAATATAGATTTACATTTTTGATTGATGGTTGCTCCATAATTGTATTCCCCATGTTCTCATAATAACCTATTTGACAAGCAGCCATTAAAATGTTGCCTCCATTACCTACCTTGCTCAATAAGTTAATAAATTCGGCAGCAGCTTTTACATGCCCCTCATCACCTTCTCCTTTAATATTTTTTTCGGTTATATATGCTTCAATTGGATATTTTTCTCCAGTTATTGGATTTACGTAATCTAATAATCTTAATCGAAGCTCTTCTCCACTACCATGATCATTGTATACCAATGTTTGTAATTCATTATTACCTGTTTATCTTAAATATTGATCAACTAGCTTATTAGCGAAATCAATAGATGATGCTAAAATTACATCAAACGAGGTCGTAGTCATGAGTTTATTTTTAGTAATATTTACATATGCTTCAATCCCAAAATCTCTTTTCCCAGTTATTGGGTGGCGGTAATCTGGATCATAAATAAGTATAAGTAGATTTCCTTTCCCTCCATTAGGGTTATAATAAATCCTTGGATCTCCCTCCAACCCAAGAGGATCAACAAAGAAGACTGGATTATTGTTAAACGCCACATATGGACTCATCCATGGATATTTTCCTTTCAACGGGTCTAACGATTTCCATCTTCCCAACCTTGGGTCGTATTGACGAAATTCAGTTGTATAGCTGTTTCCGTTCCCTTTCACCTCTGGGTCAGTTTCCATTCCGTTGTAGGCATAGCGGTAATCCATACTCTCCGTATGTCTTTCAGGCATAATCATTCCAAAAGGATAGTAATCCGATTTCGACAGTACAACTGCTTCATATCCTTCACTAGTGTCTTCGAAGACTGTCCACACTTTGCGGTCGTTAAAACAACCTGTTTACATTGCCAACGGAACTGAAGATAACGTAGGTGACCAATGTGACATGCTGCCTTTGTTGTTTATTGAAAATGGAAAATCAAACTATGTTGTCAAACGATACGGGGGATTGGAACACAACTTCTTTCCAAAAGATGAAACAGGCACTATAGATTACAAAAATGGGAAATGGAAATTGGTGATTGGGGAGTATTTGGAGTGGGTTGTCCCCTTCGAAAAGCTCAGGATGACAACCTCTTCGAGAAAATAGGATAATTAATCCCTTTCAGAAATTTAGAATGACATCCCTTTGTCGAATATTGTGTATTTTCACTAGAACAATTATTACTAAAACAAATGATTATTAACAGCATTAGAAAGGTTCTCTTACTTTTTGTCCTAGTGATTAGTTGTATCCCCACGTATGCACAAGTAGTACGGAAACAATTCTTTGAAAAACCGATACCAATTACCGACTCCATTCAATTAATTTCTATTGTTGAAAATCCAGAGAGTGAAATTGGAAGATTGCTTGGAAATCGAATCATTTCAGATACGCTTTTGTTTAAAAAAATTAACGAAAACTGGTTTCAAGAGGTAACTAAGGAGCAAGCTGATTTAATTACTTTTTGTTTACCAGATATCCATTTTTTCCTATTAAAAAACAATCAATTAATTTATTTAAGTGGATTGAACTCACAATGTTCTCCTGATAATTGGCAATGTAATTATATAGATTCCCTTTCTCAGTATGGTGATAAAATTAAAACTATCAACACAAGCGAGCTTATCAACAATTCGAATAAGAGCTTTCTATTCAATGAAAATTACATTGGTTTTAATTTGCCGTACTATCAAGCTTGGTACTATTGTGCTACAAATAAGTATCCAAAGTTTTACTATGATTACACTTTTAAACACGTACTATCATTGAATTCAAATTTAACTGTGAAAGAAAACATTGAAAATTTTCTGAGAGCTTTCAAGTCAGATTTACGTGACATCAACTACAATGCTTGGGAAAATTGTCTAAATGATGACGATAGAAATTTGGGTTTTAAAAAGTACTTAAAACTTGGTGCCCCATGCGATATCGAAGTAGAAGTCTTTTTGATGAAAAATGATTTAAAACATTTTAAAAAATTCAGTCCTAAAAAAATTGAATTTCCTTTAAGAAGTGGGAATCAACCAATTTTATATTATAAGAAATAGTACAAAACTGTATGATTGACTGGGTTGTCCCCTTCGAAAAGCTCAGGATGACAACCTCTTCGAGAAAATAATGTGACATCCCATTCATTGAGTTTAAAGTGCGAACGTGCAACAATGCATTAACTTCACGAATTAGCATTAAAG
>Ga0233377_1000576_pt1 | contig 16068 bp, 10 predicted proteins | sample ElkDunMinimDraft_6_FD_191540 | JGI IMG/M metagenome (GOLD analysis project Ga0233377, IMG submission 191540) | Fecal eukaryotic communites from dung pellets of Tule Elk in California, USA - Elk Dung E36 | ecosystem: Host-associated > Mammals > Digestive system > Large intestine > Fecal | place...
AGCACTTATCCACGGGAGATATTTTTAGGGCAAACATCAAAGGCGAAACAGAATTAGGTGTATTGGCTAAAAGTTACATGGATAAAGGGCAGTTGGTGCCAGATGAAGTTACAATCAAAATGCTTCAATCTGAATTTAAATTGGCTAACAACTCGAAAGGTTTTATTTTCGATGGTTTTCCTAGAACAAATGCCCAAGCACAAGCGTTGGATGCATTTTTGGAGTCTGAAGGGACTTCTATCAAAGTAATGTTGGCATTGGATGTGGAAGAAGAAGAATTGAAAAGTCGTCTTAAAAAACGTGCTGAAGTTAGTGGTAGAGCTGATGACGCAAATCCAGAAGTTATCCAAAACAGAATTAACGTATATAAAGCAGAAACATTACCTGTAAAGGAATATTACTTGAAACAAGATAAGTTTGTTTCAATTAACGGAATTGGTTCTGTAGATGAAATAACAGACCGTCTTTTTTCTGCAATCGAACAATTATAAGCATTGCAGTTTTACTGCTAAAAAAAGTCTCACCAATCGTGGGACTTTTTTTATGCCCTAAATTTTCATTTGAAAAGTTGGTGTACCTTGGTAGTTATAGAATCGTAAGATCGGTTGTAGGTAGCTAAAATGCTATTTTGCGAAGAGAACTTGGAACAATAATTTGAAAGTGCTTGGAAGACTTTAATCGTGCAGAAAATAGTACATCTAACGAACATCATTTGTGAGAATGGGGGAGATGTGAAGAGTTAGCTAATTTGACGTTTTATGCATAAAAAAAGCCTCGTAGAACTACGAGGCTTTTCAACAATAAAGTATGTATTAGAATTTCCAAGATAAACCAAAACTTGGTAAAATTGGAAATTGGTAAATCACTTCGTTTGTAACACGATTTACGTAAAAGATGTTTTTACGATTATATAAATTCGTAACACTTGCTACTAACTCAAGCTCCATTGCATTCTTTAAAATGAAACGATGTTTGATAGTCATATCTAAACGGTGATAGGAAGGAAGACGGCTAGAGTTGAATTCGCCAAGCAATACGCCTACAGTTGACGAGTTTGTTGTTGTGTAATCTGTCGTAACTCCACTTGATAAGTTATCTGGTTGGTAATACCCTGAAGTTGGCGTAAAAGGTAAACCTGAACCTAAGTTCCAACGTAAGTCAATCTCTGTGTTTTTCTTTTTACCAAAATAGTATGATGCAACAATGTTAACATTATGACGACGATCAAATACAGGGAAATATTCTTTGAAGCCATCCCAACGTGTACTTTTTGATAATGAGTAAACAGCCCATAAGTGGAAGCGACTAAGGTCATACTTCACCAATACATCTAAACCATAAGATTCACCAGATTCAATTAAGAAGTTCTTTTTAAATACATCATCAACATCAGCAAACTCTGGTGTGTCATCATAAAATTTGTTTTGGTTGATATTACTCAATTGATCGAAAAATTTGTAGTATCCCTCAACATTTAATGTCAAATTCTTCACAACGTCGAATTCAGCACCTAAAATGGCATGCCAAGCAGTTTGTAGGGCATTCTTTGGAGAACGCTCTTTACCATATTGGTTTACAAATTTAGATTGGAAGTTTTCAGGAGCCGACAACAATCCGTTGAATAAGTTGACGATGTCTTTATCCGAAGATGCTGACGTGAAGTTTTGAGTGTAACGTCCACCAGAAGCTTTTAAGCGAATAAATTCATTTGCGTTGAATTTGATACCTAAACGCGGTTCAGGTGAAATGGTTGAAACGGATGGGTAAGCTTGAACACGGAAACTTGGTTGGATAACCCAACGACTTGTTACATAACGGTAGCTCAAGTAAGCACCAATCTCTGTTGAGAAGTTTGTGCTTCCAATTTTTCGATCGAATTCATTAAAAGTTTCATAAGCTGTGTTGAATCCTCCAATATTGATTCCGTATGTTAATTCACTTTCTTTTTGCAAGAAATAAGTGAAGTCAAATGCTAAGTCGAACCCGCCAATTGCACTTGTACGCAATGGAGATTGTTCTTCTTTAAATGAAGTTTTGTAATGACTTCCCGTTAAACGTCCTTTGATAATTGTTTTAGAACTTGATGGAACCAATAAGAAATTAATACCCCCTCCTGTAGCTTTCCAATCTAAATCGGCAACAGCATAGTTGACACTATCTCTATTGTGAAACGCAAATGCACTAAATTTTGTTCCTGCACCTGCATTGAAAGTTACTTTTCCGTATAAGTCAGTAAAGGTGTATGGCATTCCTGCTCCAGAAGAAGTAGACATGTTGTTGAGTCCTCTGTACAATGTCTTTGAAGTATAATCTAATAAACTATGTTTTGCAGAAAGGATATAAGAACCTCCTCTTGGAGTTCCGTCTGCTTTTTTCTTACCTAGGGGACCTTCCAATACTGCTTTAGCCATAAATGGTGAAACAGAAACTTTCCCTCCAAATTTTTGACGGTTTCCATCGCGGTACGTAATGTCCATGATGGAAGATATTCTCCCTCCATATTTCGCATCAAAACCACCAGTATAGATGTCTGTATTCTTAATTAATTCCGTTTCAAAAATGGAGAAAAATCCAATAGAGTGGAAGGGAGAGTAAATCGTCATACCATCCAACAATATTTTGTTTTGAATTGGCGTACCTCCACGTACATACATTTGACCTCCTTGGTCACCTGTAGTAATAACCCCAGGCGTAATACTTAATGCACCGATGATGTCATTTTCTGCTCCAATAGTCGGTATACGCTCAATTGCTGCTTTATCTAAACTGATTTTTGAGATCTGAACTTGCGTCTTATTGCGCTGTGCTTCCGCTGTAATCGAAACTCCTTCAATGGATTGGATGTTTTTGATTTTCTCTAAGTTGAATTTCAATTCCGTAATTCCATCTGGCTTAGTTACGCTAATGTCCTTTTTTATAACCTCGTATTCCGTCGCCTCTACACTGATGAAATACTCACCTTTCGCAACATTTGGAATTGAAAATAATCCATACACATCTGTTATTGCACCACTAACTAGCGTTCCATCAGTCTTGAAAAGTTTCACTTTTTCAAATGAAACAGCTTCACCATTTTCCATGTCGTATAAAAATCCACGAATGTTGTGTGCTTGACCAAAAGTTAGAGTTGCAACAAAAAGAAATAGGAGTGCGGAAATAAATTTACTCATAAACAGTTAAAATAAATTAAAAGAGATTACGAAAATACGTTTTTCAAAATTAAAATCACTAAGTTACCCGCATTTTAATTTAAAATGCTGACTTTATTGATTGATAAGCATTGTGAAGTGTTTAATTACCTTTCACCGAAGATTAAACTGCCGATTCTTACCATATTACTACCATTTTCAATAGCCAATTGGTAATCTCCACTCATCCCCATAGATTTCACTTTAAAGTATGGTTTTTCTGCGAAGTGATTTGTCTTCAGTGTGTTAAATATTGAATTTAATTGTTGGAATTCAATTGCTACTTGTTCTTTATCTGAAGTAAAGCTCGCCATTCCCATGACTCCGCAAATTTGAACGTGGTCTAATGCTTTGAATTCGTCACTAACTAAAAGCTGTTCAGCTTCTTCCAAACTTAATCCAAATTTCGTCTCCTCTTGCGCGATGTGAAATTGCAATAAACAATCGATAACGCGTTGATTCTTTTTTGCTTGCTTGTTCACTTCAATCAATAATTTTAAGCTGTCAATAGCATGAATAAGTGATACAAATGGAGCAATGTATTTTACTTTATTGGTTTGTAGGTGACCAATAAGATGCCATTCAATGTTTTTAGGTAGTTGCTCATACTTGTCAACCATTTCTTGCACTTTGTTTTCACCAAAGATGCGTTGGCCTTGCTCGTGAATTTGTAAAATATCACCTGCCGATTTCGTTTTCGAAACCGCAATCAACGTCACTTCTGTTGGTATAGATGCTTTAATGTTTAAGTAATTCATAATGTAACAAATTTATGGAAACCAATTAAGCTTTCAAAGTATATGTTGAGTGAAGGGCACAAAAAAAGAGAACCTCTAGGAGATTCTCTTTATAAATATGCTTAGTACTTCTTATTTCGCAGCGTCATAACGAGCTTTGTATTCTAAAGCCTTCTCAGAGTTACCAACATTTTGGTTGATCTGGAATAAAATCAATAATACGTTAGCGTCTTTAGGTTGCTTTGTAATGTAAGCCTCTAATGGAACTAAAGCTTTTTTATACAAATCTTGACTTTGAGACAATGTCATATCGTATTTAAAATCATTCGGATTCATGTCATTTGCTTCATCACGCAATCTAGTTGCCCAAGTTACGTAATGTGCACCTAAGTTGTATTGTGCTTCTTGGTAATTTGGATCAATTTCCAATGCCTTCAACAATGCTGTTTCCGCCTTTTCATCTTGTCCTAATTCGGTGTAAATAGTTCCAATGATAAAGTGTAACTGTTTGTTTTTAGGATCAGCAGCAATTGCATCAGCTAACGCTTGTTCAGCTTTTACATTGTCACCTTGCAACATATTCAATCGTACAATCTCTAAAAGGATCGTTTTGTCATTACCTAATTTCGCTCTACCTTTCGTTAGGATTTCGTTTGCTTTAGTGTAATCTTTTAATCTACTGTACGCTCCAGCAGCTAATGCATAACCTTCAGCACCTCTATATCCAATTTCTGCTAATTCACCGTATGCATCAGCAGCTTCTTTTAACATGTCAGCTTTTTCGAAACATAATCCAGCATTGAAAAGATTTGCTGTGTCAATTACATTTTTAGCAGTTGTAATTTTGTACAAATAATAGAATGCTGCACCTGCATCAGCATATTTTTGATCTTCATAGCTTTTTGAAGCCAATGGAGACAACATTGCTGTTTGCATGTTAACAGATTGCTCAATGTCAAAACGGAATTTTTTGTCTTTCGTATACGCTTCTTTTAAGTTGGCGATAGAAATGTCAAAAGCATCTTTACCGAAATTGTTGACTAGGAAGCTTGAATCTCCAGACATCATTGCTAATTGTACTGCTCCTCCATAAATTTCACCTTTATAGTAAAGAGTTTTTGAACTCGCTTTTGTATCAGGATGCTCAGCTGCTAAGTCGATGTATTTTTTAGCACTCAACAATGCATTTTTAGCATCATCGATTTTTCCTTGCATTAAAGCTGGTTGAAATTTGTTTTTAAATTCAACAGCAGCACTTGTTTCATTGATTTTTTGACCAAAACTAAATGTTGAAACGACAGCCGTTGCAACTATAAGTGTAAATGATTTTGTCTTCATTTTTCTTAAACTTTAAATTTATTCTTCTGTACCTTCTTCAATTGTTGTGCCACTTTCTTCAGTAGCATCATCTGATGGCGATTCAGTGTCGATTACTCCTTCTAGGTCTTCCTCGTCTTCATCCTCTGTTCTAGGAACTTGCGCAATCGCAGCAATTTCTGCATTACCTTTTAGGTTGATCAAACGAACACCTTGTGCGGCTCTACCCATTGTGCGAATTGTGTCAATGTGCATTCGGATCGTAACACCTGATTTTGTGATGATCATTAAATCTTCCTCATCCGTCACATTATTGATTGCCAATAATGGTCCTGTTTTATCTGTAATGCTCAATGTTTTCACACCTTTACCACCACGGTTTGTGATACGGTAAACTGGTTCATTGTCTTCTGGATCGTTTAAGTAAGTACGTTTTCCATACCCTTTCTCAGAAACAACTAAAACAGTTGAATGTACATCTTCAACACAAATCATTCCTACAACTGCATCAGTGTCGCTTGTTAAAGTAACACCACGTACACCTGAAGCGTTTCTTCCCATTGGGCGAACAGTAGACTCGTTGAAACGGATTGCACGACCTTGTCTTGTTGCCAAAACAATCTCGTTTGTACCATTTGTTAAACGTGCTTCTAACAATTCATCTCCATCGCGAACGGTAATCGCGTTGATACCATTTGTTCTTGGACGAGAATATGCTTCCAATGATGTTTTCTTAATCACACCATTTTTCGTACACATGATGATGAAGTTATTCTCAACGTAATCTTTATTCGTTAAGTCTTGAACGTTTACATATGCTTTAATCTTATCGTCTTGTTCGATGTTGATTAAGTTTTGTACAGCTCTTCCTTTTGATGTTTTATTTCCTTCAGGAATTTCGTAAACACGCATCCAGAAACATTTACCTTTCTCTGTAAAGATCAATAAATAATTATGATTTGTGGCAACGAACAATTGCTCCAAGAAGTCTTTATCGCGAGTAGCAGAACCTTTCGATCCCATTCCTCCTCTGTTTTGAACTTTATATTCATTCAAGTTTGTACGCTTGATATAACCCGCATGAGAAATCGTTACAACAACTTCTTCATCTGGAATCAAATCTTCAATACGCATTTCACTTGCAGAATATTCAATTACTGAACGACGCTCATCACCATATTTTTCACGGATGTATTCCAATTCGTCTTTGATGATTTGCATTCTGCGCTCTTTTTTCGCTAAAATGTCTTTCAAGTCTTCGATCAAAGCAACCAAATCAGCATATTCTACACGTAGTTTATCTTGCTCTAGACCTGTTAATTGTCTCAAACGCATTTCAACAATTGCACGCGATTGAATGTCAGAAAGATTAAAACGAGCGATTAATTGCTCTCTTGCTTCTTCTGGACTTTTTGATGCGCGAATGATTGCAATTACTTCATCAATATTATCCGAAGCGATGATTAATCCTTCTAAAATATGCGCTCTTTCCTCTGCTTTCTTTAATTCGAATTGTGTACGACGTACAACAACCTCATGACGGAATTCGATGAAATAGCCTAAAATTTCTTTTACGTTCAACAAACGAGGTCTTCCATCTACTAAACAGATATTGTTTACAGAGAAAGATGTTTGTAAAGAAGTATACTTGAAAAGTTTGTTTAATACAACGTTTGCAATGGCATCGCGTTTCAATTCATAAACGATACGCATACCATTTCGGTCAGATTCGTCACGAATATCCGAAATACCTTCGATTTTTTTATCGTTTACCAAATCAGCAGTACGCTTAATCATCTCTGCTTTGTTAACTTGGTAAGGAATTTCCGTAACAATGATTTGCTCTCTTCCTTGGTATTCTTCAATTTCTGCCTTCGCACGCATTACAACACGTCCGCGACCTGTAGTTAAAGCTTGTTTTACACCTTCGTATCCATAAATGATTCCACCTGTTGGGAAATCTGGAGCCTTGATGTATTCCACTAATTCTTCAACTTCAATTGCTTCATTATCGATATAAGCAATTGCTCCATCAATTACCTCGCTTAAGTTGTGAGGCGCCATGTTAGTAGCCATACCTACCGCAATACCAGACGAACCATTGATCAATAAGTTCGGGATCTTTGTTGGCATTACTGTTGGCTCAGACAAACTCTCATCGAAGTTCGGACGGAAATCAACTGTGTCTTTGTCCAAATCATCTAGCATTTCTTCCGCAATCTTTTTCAATCTTGCTTCGGTATAACGCATTGCTGCCGGACTATCACCATCTACTGAACCAAAGTTTCCTTGTCCATCTACAAGCGGATAACGCAATGACCATGGTTGAGCCATACGTACCATTGTGTCATAAACAGATGAATCTCCGTGTGGGTGATACTTTCCTAAAACTTCTCCAACGATTCTCGCTGATTTTTTATGTGGTCTGTTTGAAAATACACCTAATTCCTGCATTCCAAACAATACTCTTCTGTGAACTGGTTTAAATCCGTCTCGCACATCTGGTAGTGCACGCGATACAATTACCGACATTGAATAATCAATGTACGCGGATTTCATTTCGTTTTCAATGTTGATCTGGATTATTCTTTCTCCGTCTGCCATCTTGTCACTAATTTAAATTATTGCACACTATTTGTGTGATTGTTTAGCAAACGCCGAAATTAGTCATTTTTTGGATATAAAGATGCTGGAATGGGTGTAATTACTAACAAAATTCTGTGGAAAATACAGATTTGATGGAAGTTATTAACAATTTTATTTTTTTAATTTTGTAAACAAGGATAATTGTAGAATTTTATCCGTTGAAAATAGATAAGTTATGGAAGCAAAATTTTCTCCTAGAGTAAAAGATGTAATCAGTTATAGTCGCGAAGAAGCATTGCGCTTGGGTAATGATTTCATTGGCGTGGAGCATCTATTACTTGGATTGATTCGTGAAGGCGATGGTACTGCTATTCGCATTATGAATGAATTCAGTGTGGATTTGCGTCACATTCGTAATGAGGTTGAATCAAGTTTGGTAAAGTCAAATCAAGTATATAACAACGCTGGACAAATTCCTTTGGTAAAGCAAGCTGAGAAGGTTTTAAAGATGACTTACCTTGAGTCGAAACTATTTAAAAGCCCAATGATTGGTACGGAGCATTTATTATTATCTATTTTAAAAGTAGAAGATAGTGTTGCATGTCGTGTGCTTAACAAATACGGCGTTATTTACGATAATGTAAAAGAAGAATTGGAAACTATGATGACAGATAAAGATAACACGAATCCGGATTTTACTTCTGCGCCTAGAGCAGAATTTCCTGGATCAGAAGACGAAGGGCAAGATGCTTTTGGTGCGCAACGTAAAGCGGCAGATCCAAAATCTAAGACGCCTGTTTTGGATAATTTTGGTCGCGATTTGACAAAAATGGCAGAAGTTGGAAAATTGGATCCAATTGTTGGTCGTGAAAAAGAAATTGAACGTGTTTCACAAATTTTGTCACGTAGAAAGAAAAACAATCCAATATTGATAGGTGAACCAGGTGTTGGTAAAAGTGCGATCGCTGAAGGTTTAGCTTTGCGCATTGTTCAACGTAAGGTGTCACGTGTGTTGTTTGGAAAACGTGTTATTTCACTGGATTTAGCGTCTTTGGTTGCTGGAACAAAGTACCGTGGACAGTTTGAAGAGCGAATGAAAGCTGTGATGCAGGAAATTGAAAAAAATCCTGATATCATCTTGTTTATTGATGAAATTCACACCATTATCGGTGCTGGAGGTGCGTCAGGTTCTTTGGATGCTTCAAATATGTTTAAACCTGCCTTAGCAAGAGGTGAGATGCAAGCAATTGGAGCGACTACACTTGATGAATACCGTCAGTATATCGAGAAAGATGGAGCTTTAGAACGTCGTTTCCAAAAGGTAATTGTTGAACCAACAACTATTGAAGAAACAGTTCAAATTTTGAATAATATCAAAGAACGTTACGAAGATCATCACTCGGTAACTTACACACCTGAAGCAATTGATGCTTGTGTTAAATTGACTGAGCGTTATATCACTGATCGTCATTTGCCAGATAAAGCAATCGATGCATTGGATGAAGTGGGATCACGTGTACATATCACAAATATCAATGTGCCAAAAGAAATCGTTGATATTGAAGCAAAATTAGAAGCGTTAAAAGACGAAAAAACGGAGGTTGTAAAATCTCAGCAATACGAGAAAGCCGCTGAATTACGTGATAGTGAACGTAAATTGCAAGAGCAATTGGATGTGGAAAAACGTAAATGGGAAGAAGATTCAAAGAGCAATCGTGTAACTGTTACAGAGGAAAATGTTGCAGAAGTTGTATCGATGATGTCTGGCGTTCCTGTAACACGTGTTTCTGAATCTGAAACTGCTAAATTGGCGACAATGGCAGAAGATTTGAAAGGTAAGGTAATTGGACAAGATGAAGCTGTTTCTAAAGTGGTGAAAGCAATTCAACGCAATAGAGCAGGATTGAAAGATCCAAATAAACCAATCGGTTCGTTTTTCTTCTTAGGGCCAACAGGTGTTGGTAAAACTCAATTAGCGAAAGTGCTAGCTCAGTATTTGTTTGATTCGACAGATTCGTTGATTCGTATCGATATGTCTGAGTACATGGAGAAGTTTTCTATTTCTAGATTAGTAGGAGCGCCTCCAGGATATGTTGGTTATGAAGAAGGTGGACAATTAACTGAAAAGATTAGAAGAAAACCTTATTCAATTGTGTTGTTAGACGAGATAGAGAAAGCGCATCCAGATGTATTCAACTTGTTGTTACAAGCATTAGATGACGGACACATGACGGATGGATTGGGTCGAAAAATCGACTTTAAAAATACGATCTTGATCATGACTTCAAACATTGGAGCACGTCAATTAGCGGATTTCGGTACAGGAGTTGGTTTTGGAACGAAAGCAAAAGTTGATTCTCAAAGCGAAAACGCACAAGCGGTAGTACAAAACGCCTTGAGAAAAGCATTCTCTCCGGAATTCTTAAACCGTGTTGATGATATGATTATGTTCAACTCGTTGAAGCGTGAGGACATTCATCAAATCATTGATTTGGAATTGAAAAAGTTGTATTCGCGTTTGAATAACTTAGGTTACCAAATCGAGTTGACGGAAGATGCAAAAGACTTTATTGTTGATAAAGGTTACGATGAGAAATTTGGTGCTCGTCCGTTGAAGCGTGCAATTCAGAAGTTCATCGAAGATCCGTTGGCTGAGGAAATCATCAAGTCAGCTTTGCATGAAGGAGACACGATTAAAATGTCTTTAAATGAAGCGAAAGATGGATTGGCTGTTGAGATCGTGAAAGGCGAAGCGAAGAAAAAAGCAAAATAGTCGCAACGAAGCGATACAAACATATGGAAGAGAGCAAAGGTTTACTTTGCTCTTTTTTTGTGCTAGAAAGTGGTGAAAATGAATGAGAATTGGAGCTTTATGTTGAATAAAACCGCTGACTGTTTTAATTGTAAAATCCATAAAACACTACTTACTAACCTCTTAGCTTTTTACCTATAATTCTTTTAGAAAAATTAAGCTAAGAAATCGTTAAAATTCCCACCACTACTGCATCTAGAGGTAATTTTGCAATTAAATTTTCAAGTTACCTTAAGTAGTTAAGATGTCGAAATTAAGAGTGATTCCCGTTTTGTTTTTGAGGGAAGATATTTTAGTAAAATCCGTTAAGTTTTCTAAGTTAAATCCAATTGGTGATCCTATCATTGCTGTTCAAAACTTCAATGAATTGCAGGTCGACGAATTGATTGTTCTGGATATCAGCGCAACGCAGAGAAAGCGAATGGTTTCTATTGAAATGGTAAAGAAAATTGCCCTTCAAGCAAAAATGCCTTTTATGATAGGAGGGGGGATTCGCACCTTGAAAGGAATTGAACATGTGTTGCAAGCAGGAGCAAGTCGTGTGGTGATTTCGTCAATGGCAATTAAGGACATTGATTTTATTCGTGATGCTGTAGCAAAATTTGGATCTGATAAGATTGTTGTTTGCATCGACTTTAAAAACACGTTCTTGAGAGGTAATAGGGTGTATTCGCATGGAGGTAGATATGCGGGTAAATACACGCCAACGAAATTCGCGCAATTAATGGAAGAGTGTGGCGTTGGTGAATTGATCGTACAGTCCATTGAAAATGATGGAACGATGAATGGCTATGTTTTAGAAATGTTGCAAGATATTTACGATCTCACGAAACTTCCTCTGATCGCATTGGGAGGTGCTGGTCGCTTAAGTGATTTTGAAGATGTGTTTAAACGTGGATTTGTCAGTGGAGCAGCAGGAAGTAGTTTGTTCATCTACGATGGCTTTACAAGTGATGTTTCGTACAGTTTCTTGGAAGAAAATTCTGAGGGACAGCTACAAGCGAAGAAATCAAACGTTGAATAAAATCACGCTCCGCTGGATTTAAATCGCAGGGTCGGGAGACCACTGCGAAGCGTGTAGCTGTTTAACTCCGATCCGCCTGGAATTGCTTTACTGAGCCTTCGTGTTCTCGCTCCGCTGGGTCTCCTGATCCTGCGGTAAATTCAAATCCTGATCCTGCGGTAAATATTATTTACATATTCAATCAAACTTGGTTTAGGTAATTCTAGAATCAGTTTCGTTCAATTTATTGTTGTCCGTCGCAGGGTCGTGAGACCACTGCGAAGCGTGTAGGTGATTGACTCCGCTCCGCCGGGTCTAGCTTCGCTGAGACTTCGTGTTCCCGCTCCGCTGGGTCTCCCGATCCTGCGGTAAATATTAATTATCTATCACATCCATTTTAAAACCGATGGTTTACATAGTTTCTTAATCACTTTCTCTAATTCAATTGTGGTCAAATTGCAGGGATGTTTTGTTTTTTTTAATCGCAGGGTCGTGAGCCCACTGCGAAGCGTGTAGGTGATTGACTCCGCTCCGCCGGGTCTAGCTTCGCTGAGACTTCGTGTTCTCGCTCCGCTGGATCTCCCGATCCTGCGGTAAATATTAATTATCTATCACATCCATTTTAAAACCGATGACTTACATAATTTCTTAATCACTTTCTCTAATTCAATTGTGGTCAAATTGCAGGGATGTTTTGTTTTTTTTAATCGCAGGGTCGTGAGACCACTGCGAAGCGTGTAGGTGATTGACTCCGCTCCGCCTGGAATTGCTTCGCTGAGACTTCGTGTTCTCGCTCCGCTGGATCTCCCGATCCTGCGGCTATACCAAACCCCGCTGGATCTCCTGATCCTGCAGTTAGTTCAGAAAACTGAGATTTCGTGATTATCAATTTAGTCGTCTCTTAGTCATTGCGTTTTTCAACATTATTTTGACGGATCAACTTATTGTTATTAGAGGTGGAGTTAAGCAGATTACTTCCTCCAGTGGGCCAACTTCACCTAAATAATTCCTTGCAGATGAATATTTCCAATCGCCCATTTGTTCTACAAATCCTGCTTTTACGGGATTTTGATGAATGTAAGTTACCTTCCTCCAAGTAAAATTTGAGTTATACAATTCAATAGCATGATTTCCATCCATCCAAAACTTATAGTTCTTTGTTTTGGAGTGTTTTGATGCTGCTTGTTGAAACACATGTAAAATCCATTCTTTACGTGATTCTTGATCAACTTGAATTTGACTAAGAATTTTACGTGACGTGTATTTTTTAAAATCACAAATAACCTTACTTAAATGATTCGGCTCATTACAATTTACAATCATGTGCATGTGATTTTTCATAATGCAATATGCATAAACATTTAATCCTTTATTAAGGATACAATATTGGAGCGTTTCAATGATAGTTTTACAATAATTCTCATTTGTGAAAACTTCAGTCCAATTAACAATAGTCATGGTTAAGAAATAGGGACTATTTTCCTTCTTTATGTTTTGTTTAATTCCTTGTCTCATTGATAGGTTATTTTGGTTAGACTACTTAAGTTAAGGAAAAATGAGCTTGGAATCAAATTTTATTTATTGTAAATGAATTCGTTATTTGTCAGTCGCAGGGTCGTGAGACCACTGCGAAGCGTGCAATTGAACAACACCCCGCTCCGCTGGATGTCCCCATCCTGTGGCAAATATAAATTGTCTACCGCTACTCATAAAACCGTTGATTGACATGATTTATGAACCACTTTTTCAAGGGCGATTTTGGTAGGTCGCAGGATCGTGAGACCACTGCGAAGCGTGTAGTCGTTTAACCCCACTCGGCCGGGTCTAGCTTCGCTGAGCCTTCTTGTTCTCGCTCCGCTGGGTCTCCTGACCCTGCGGTAAATTCAAATCCTGATCCTGCGGTAAATATTATTTACATATTCAATAAAACTTGTTTTACGTAATCGCAGAATCAGTTTCGTTCAATTTATTGTTGTCAATCGCAGGGTCGTGAGACCACTGCGAAGCGTGCAATTGAACAACACCCCGCTCCGCTGGATGTCCCCATCCTGTGGCAAATATAAATTGCCTACCTCTACTCATAAAACCGTTGATTGACATGATTTATGAACCACTTTTTCAAGGGCGATTTTGGTAGGTCGCAGGGTCGTGAGACCACTGCGAAGCGTGTAGGTTTTTAGCCCCACTCCGCTGGGTCTAGCTTCGCTGAAACTTCGTGTTCTCGCTCCGCTGGGTCTCCTGACCCTACGGTAAATTCAAATCCTGATCCTGCGGTAAATATTATTTACATCTTCAATAAAACTTGTTTTACGTAATCGCAGAATCAGTTTCGTTTAATTAATTGTTGTCAATCGCAGGATCGTGGGACCACTGCGAAGCGTGTAGGTTTTTAGCCCCGCTCCGCTGGGTCTCCTGACCCTGCGGTTAATACAAATCCCCATCCTGTGGTAAATATTAAATATTATTTACATATTCAATCAAACTTGTTTTACGTAATCGCAGAATCAGTTTCGTTTAATTTATTGTTGTCAGTCGCAGGGTCGTGAGACCACTGCGAAGCGTGTAGCCGTTTAGCCCCGTTCCGCCTGGAATTGCTTTACTGAGACTTCGTATTCCCGCTCCGCTGGGTCTCCTGACCCTGCGGTAAAATCAATTCCTAACCCTGCGGCTATGACATCCCCATCCCGCGGCAATCAAAAACCACTCAATTAAAGTTACAATCGATTATAAACAAAAAAGGAAGCTACTCTGTAGCTTCCTTTTTTGTTAACTTTTCTTTATACTCTTGGATTGCGTCCTTTTTATATTTTTCAAAAATATTGATCCAAATGATCTTGGAATAGGCATACATTAGCGGAGCTGTTATTACAGAAATAATTCCGATGATGATTAACATGTTCCACGCATCAACACTTCTGAAGATTAAATAGTATCCAACTACCACGGCCACAAAAATCATAACTGCAAAAGCGTATGAAACATACATGGCGCCAAAATAGAAACCAGGTTCCTTTAATAATCGCAAGCCACACTCTGAACAGTATTCGTGTGGTTTACCCGTATTTTTTAAATCATAAGGATGTGAAATAAAGAAATCACCTTCGTGACATCTAGGACATTTCCCTTTTACAATACTGTACATTGCAGTTCCTTTCTCAATTGCCATTTCCCCTTTGTTTTGTTAGAAATATTTTTGCAAAAATAGCCATTTTTGTTGGGTAAAAAAAACTAGAACCATTGATTTTACTAGAATGACAGAATTATATAAATACAGCTAAAAATTGTATAAAATTTCAATCCATTATCAATACTTTTCCAATAATTGACAATTTTGTACGTTACTTAATCAATCAAAATTGTTTAATTTATAATTACCAATGTTATCACCCTTCAGTCAGTGAGCGCTTCGCTTATAATTCGATGCTGCCTACGGCGGTAATAATTTTTAATTTTCAATCAAATCAAAATGTCCTATTGCCAATACTGTAAAGACTTACCAAGCGAAAACGTACACAAAATCTACCACGACACCAAATACGGTTTCCCCATCGATGATGACAATGAACTCTTTGGACGCTTGTTGTTGGAAATCAATCAGGCTGGACTTTCGTGGGATATTATACTAAAGAAAGAACATTCATTTCGCGAAGCTTATAGTCAGTTTGATATTCAGAAAGTAGCCAACTATACCGAAGAAGATCGCGAACGCCTGCTTGCCAATCCTGGAATTGTACGCAATCGATTAAAGGTGAATGCAGCAATTTACAATGCACAACAATTTCAAGCTTTGCAAAAGGAATTTGGCTCCTTCAAAAATTGGCTCGATTTACAGCAAATTACTTCCAAAGAACAGGCTGTCAAACTGTTTAAGAAGCACTTTAAATTTACTGGTGGAGAAATCGTTAACGAATTTTTAATGAGTATCGGTTATTTAAAAGGTGCTCATAACGAAAAATGCATTATTTTTGAAAAGGTGATTAAAACAAAACCAAGATGGTTAGAACATTAAAAGTTAATTTATTATTGCTTGCATTACTCGCAACAAGTGTTGTTAGTGCGCAAATAGGTATTGGAGCTGGACCTTCATTTATGATGGAGTTTGGAAACAATAAACCATTCTATGGATTGCACCTAAAAGTGGAAAAGCCACGTAACAACGATGTTGTATTCTATGGTAGAGCAACGTACTTATTCAATCAAAATAAGTCCACTTCATTGACTCCGCTTACTGCAGTTGCCAATGATCCAAATGCACCACTGAGCTCAATTAGTGTAGATTTTAATCAATTATCTTCCATTGGATATTTTATGATCGATGGTGGAACTCGTTACTACTTGATTAACGGTTTTGATGATGGATGGTCACTTTATGGTGGAACAAACCTTGGATTAATCGTAAATATGGTGAAGTACGGTTATGAATTT
>Ga0233377_1000577_pt1 | contig 16045 bp, 9 predicted proteins | sample ElkDunMinimDraft_6_FD_191540 | JGI IMG/M metagenome (GOLD analysis project Ga0233377, IMG submission 191540) | Fecal eukaryotic communites from dung pellets of Tule Elk in California, USA - Elk Dung E36 | ecosystem: Host-associated > Mammals > Digestive system > Large intestine > Fecal | place...
TTTAAAAAAGCAATTGTCTCAGGATGTTCAGCCTTAATTAAATGTGTTTCGTAGCCAATTGATTTATACATAAAAGCCAATGCTTGTGCATATTCTAGCTCATCTTCATCATATAAGTCAATCTTGTTGAATAAAATGGTGACTGGAATGCGAAAGGATTCTGCAGAAACTAAAAAGCGATCGATGAATGCCAAATGCGTTACTGGATTTTTAATAGTAACAAGCAAATAAGCGCGGTCAACATTTGCAGCTAAAATCTGCATTTGCTTACTTAAATTCGTTGATTTTCTTACGATGTAGTTGCTTCGTTTCTCAATGCTAGAAATGGTTCTATTTCCTTCTCCATCCTCTTCCTCATCAACTAAAACATTGTCACCTGCCGCAACGGGATTGGTGGTGCGTAGTCCGTCCAAACGCATTTTTCCACGGATGCGACAATTAACAATCGTTCCATCTTCAAGTTCAACGATGTACCATTTACCTGTAGATTTTAATACTTTTCCTTTCAATTCCGATATTTTAGGTAAATATAGCCAGAAATCTGGGCTACATTTTGTTTATTGAATATTCCAATTCAAGCTTGGAATAAACTATTTGTTATCATATTTCAAGTCGAGCGGTTGCAGAAATACTTTGATCGGCTACCAAGCCTTTTTCAAGCATGAATTTTCCTGTGATTGCAATCATCGCTGCATTGTCTGTGCAATATTCGAATTTAGGAATGTACGTGTTCCACTTTAAATCCGCTGCTGCTTTTTCAATTGCTTTTCTCAAACCACTGTTAGCGCTTACACCTCCTGCAATTGCAATTTCTCTGATGTTTAATTCTTTAGAAGCTTTTTTCAATTTCTTCATCAATATTTCAATGATGGTAAATTGAATGGATGCACATAAATCGTCTAGATTTTCAGCTATAAATTGTGGATTTTCCTTCGTTTGCTTCTGTAAGAAATACAAAATCGACGTTTTTAAACCACTAAAACTGTAGTCGTAACCTTTTATTTGTGGTCGACTAAATTCAAATTTCTTTGGATCACCGTTTTGCGCATGTTTGTCTATAAGAGGTCCGCCTGGATAAGGAAAACCTAATAATTTCGCACTTTTATCGAACGCCTCACCAGCTGCATCATCGATTGTTGTACCAATAACTTCCATTTCGAGGTAATCTTTTACCAAAACGATTTGTGTGTGACCACCAGAAACAGTCAAACATAAAAAAGGAAATTTCGGTTTATTTTTTCCTTCGTCATCAATAAAATGCGCTAAAACATGTCCGTGCATGTGGTTGACATCCAACATAGGAATGTTCATCGCCATTGCAAATGCTTTGGAAAAGGAAGTTCCTACAACTAAAGAACCCAAAAGTCCAGGACCTCTCGTAAATGCAATTGCATCAATGTCTTCTTTTTTTATTCCTGCTTTTTTTATTGCGGCTTCAACAACTGGGATAATATTTTGTTGATGCGCGCGACTTGCAAGCTCTGGAACCACGCCCCCGTAGTCTTCATGTACTTTTTGACCAGCAATAACATTGGATAAAATGGCTGAATTTTTGAGTATAGAAGCAGAGGTATCATCACAAGATGATTCAATTCCTAATATAATTTTATCTTTTTGATTCAAGATTGTTTAATTTTGTACAAACTATGACAAAAATACTGAAAATATTTAGACAAGCGCTCTTGGGAACCCTAGAGTGGCTGCTGTTATTTTTAATATTTTTTTGTTTCGCACTTCGCTCATCCACGGTACAAACTTTTCTAGCACAAAAAGCAACTGATTTCCTTTCCAAGGAGTTGAATACAAGGGTTTCAATTGGTAAATTGGATATTGTCTTCATCGATCGCGTGGATTTAAAAGATTTTCTTTTGATGAATCAAGATCAGTCTGATACGATTGCGAATGTTGGAAGTTTATTGGTCAATATCAACGGTTTTAGCAATTTTAAAAATCAGTTAAAGGTTGATGGCATCACTTTGGAACGTGGTGTGGTTAAAATTGAAAAAGACACTACTGGGGTGATGAACCTAAAGTTTGTGTTGGATTATTTTAAATCAGATAAAAAGAAAAAAAAGAAAGAGGCTTTGCCAATTTTCGTGGATGATCTACAATTAAAAGACATTCGTTTTCATTACAATAATTTTAAAAGTCCTGCGGTACAACTCGGGATGGATTATCAGCATTTGTTATTAAGTAATGTCAACTTAGATGCAAGAAAAATTTCAATGATTGACGGTGCAATTGTTGCAAATGTTAGGCATTTATCAGCTAATGAGAAATGCGGTTTTGTGTTGGATCATTTTCAAGGGAAGATTAACCTATCGAACAAAGGTGTGGAAATTAATAAGGTGAATATTACAACGGCCGACACCGAATTAAATAGTGAGCGTTTTCGACTTCTTTACACCTCTTACACTCAATATAAAACGTTTGTTGACAGTGTTGCCTTTGAAGCTGATTTGAATAAATCGGTTGTTTCGTTGAAGGACGTTGCGTATTTCGCTCCACAGTTGGACGGAATGGATCAAAAAATTCAAATTGAAGGTAAGTTTACCAAATTTATAAAAGATTTACGTGCAGAAGAATTTGTGATCAAAACAGGTGAGCGTACTGAGTTAAGAGGGACTATCAATTTGCCTGACTTTAGAAGTATTAAGGATGCGTTTTACCATGAAAAGATCGATTATGTCTTTGTTGATTTAGCTGACATTCAAAACATAAAACTTCCTAAAAAGTCTAGTTCTCGAAGAATTAAACTCGATCCAACCATTCAGCGTTTGAAGTACGTTGAAGCTCATGACATTCGTTTAGATGGTATTTATTCACAGTTCGTATTATCTTCCGATGAAATAAAAACGGCAATTGGATCTGTGAATATGGACAATGGAATTTTATTCACGCACAATGCGCAGCGAAAATCGTTTGAATTTTCTCATTCTGAAGCCAGTGATTATGACGTTAAAATAAATGAATTCAATTTAGGAACTTTCCTAGGTAATTCGATGGTTGGAGTAGTGGATGGAACCTTCTTCCTAAGTGGAGAAGCACGCTCTTTCTCAGATATCGATTTCAATAAAATAGAAGGTCATGTAAACCGCTTTGATCTAGCAGATTATTCCTACTCAAATATTAAAGTAGAAAATACAAGCTTTGTTGATAAAATGCTTTATGCTGAAGTGAAAGTGGATGATCGAAATTTGGATTTGGCTTACAAGGGTACAATTGACTTGAATGGTGAACCAAAAATGAACATGGCTTTAACGGTAGATAAGGCTTTCTTGGGGAAATTGAAATTAATGCATGGCGACAGTACTGATTTATCGCTGAATATCGTAATCAATACAGTTGGTTTGAATCCTAACACAATGGAAGGAGTTGCAGTTGCACAAAACATTCATTTTACTGATGGGAAAAAGGATATCAAAATTCCAAATCTAACATTGAAATTGGATCGTAATCCTACACAAGATCAAATTGAAATTACAAGTTCATTGTTAAACGTAAAAGCAAAAGGAAAAATTGATTTCAATAGCATTGGTGGGATTTTGGAAGATCAGTTGAGTAAATTGGTGCCAGGTTTAATGAGTGCTAATATTGATCCTAAGAAAAAGAAGAAACCGTTAAATTCAACAGACCGCATTGATTTCGGGATTAACTTAATTGATGTAAAACCAATTTTGGATGTCTTTGCGCCAAAGTTAGAAGTCGCTCCAGGTTCACGCATATTTGGTAATTACGATGCTGCAGAGCGTTCATTTGATATGAGCGTTATTTCTGATTTTGTTGCTTTTGACGGTAAAATGGCTAGAGGTATTCATTTGCATCAAGTGGCTGATAGTGGTTCAATGAGAGCGGATTACAATATCTCTGCATTGGATATCAACGACTCAATTACCATTGAAACAATTAATTTTTCGGCTAATGGAAATGGTGATAATCTACGTTCAATCCTGACGTGGAATCCTGCAACGTCAAATGAATCGAAAATTGAGTGGAATACAAAGGTTGAATCTGATAGTCGTTTTCTCTTCACGCTTGAACCATCTTATTTTGCCATAAAATCGCATCAATGGATCATCGAAAAAGAAGCGAGTATCTTAATCGATTCAACAATTGTAGATGTAAAAGGTTTAAAATTGATGAATGGATATCAATACATTGTTGCCAATGGTCGTGTTTCCAAAAATGACGAGGATAAGTTAAACTTTGAATTAAACGAAGTTAACTTAAATCATATTGCAGAAATGCTAGGTTTAAATGTCAACGTTGTTGGTAAACTCAATGGTTGGGGATACATAACAAATCCATATGAAAACATGACTTATATGGGGGATTTAAATGTTAAAGGACTTGCAATAGATAATGAGGAAGTTGGTGATGTTTACTTGATGTCGCAATGGGATAAAAATAAAAACATGATTGATTTGTCGGGAGATTTGATTTATCGAAACATGCCTACTTTTCAGTTTAAAGGAAATTATGACATCAAGAAAGAAGAAGATAATCTAGATTTTGATCTGGTTTTTGATAATACAAATATTTCATTTCTGAATGCATTTATGGATCCAAAAGTAGTGGATGATATTCGAGGATATATCAACGGTACTTTGGATGTTACAGGGTCAATCAAAAAACCTATAATTGAAGGTAAGGTAAATCTAGATAAAGCGGGAGCTAAGATTGCCATGTTTGGTACAAGCTTTAGTTTTACCGGTCCTGTTATTGCAGACGAATATGGTTTTTATATCAATAATATTCCGATATCTGACGCTGAAGGAAATACTGGAGGTTTAACAGGTACAATTTATCATGAGAATTTCAAAGATTGGAACTTTGATGTTGGAATCAATATTGAAGAAGATTATTACAAGCGAAATGCTGCTAGATCATGGGAAAAAATGCCACTTGATCATTTTTTAGTAATGAATACTAATGGAGATAATGGTGATTTGTACTACGGAAAAGCGTATGCTACAGGGAGTGTTGGTATATCTGGATATCTGAATAATTTGGATATCATGGTTAATCTAAAGACCCAAAAAGGAACGTGGATTAATCTCGCATTATTTGGTCAAAGTGAATTGAGCGAAGATAATTTTATCGAATTCGTATCAAAAGATACAATGGGATTATCAACTGAAAAGAAAATTGACTTTACAGGAGTATCACTTAATTTAAATTTTGACGTTACACAAGATGCGCAAATTAAACTAATTATTGACGAACAAACGGGTAACGAAATTACTGCAAGAGGTGATGGTCGAATTAGTTTGGGATTAGATAATGTTGGACAAATGCGCTTGGATGGAACCTACACAGTGCGTGAAGGAAGTAATTATAATTTTGTTCTTGGACCAATTAAAGAAACCTTCTACATTGCTGAAGGAGGGAGTATCACTTGGACTGGAAATCCATTTGAAGCCAACTTAAATTTACAGGCTTATTACAAAGTAAGAGCAAATTTAGGGGATTTATCGCCTGAATTATTGGTGAGCGGAAATCAAGAGGTAAATTGCTACTTAAATTTGTCGGAGTCTCTAATGAAACCAACTATTAATTTTGATATCAAGGCACCAAAGGCTCCAGAACCAGATAAGGCTTTGCTTACACAATTAACTGCCGATCCAGATGAAATGAATCGCCAATTTTTCTCCCTGCTCTTGTGGAAGAAGTTCCAGCCATTGAAAGGAAGTTCGAGAGCTAGCGGTGGAGCAGCGCTTGACTTGGCAAGTAATCAAATAAATTCACTGTTGTCGCAAGTTTCGCAAGAATACCGACTAAATGTTGATATGAACGACGACGGACAAGGCAAAAGTGAATATGCGCTTGGCGTAGAAAAAGGATTTTTGGAGGATCAATTAATTATTTCTGGATCTTTTGGAACACGTAATTCTAATACAGGAAATCAATCACAATCTTCTTTAATTGGAGATATAGAGTTGGAATATAAATTAAATAAGAACGGAACTTTTCGTGTAAATGTATTCAATGTTTCCAACGATAACAGAGGTTTACAATCGAATAACCGCGGTCAATTCAAACAAGGGATAGGTATTTATTACAAAGAGAGCTTCAATACGTTTGGTGATTTCAAATTATTACAGCAATTCTTCGATGTATTTCGTGCAAAAGAAAATAAACGTTACCCAATTCGTAGAAAGAAACAGCAAACGCCGATCCCTAAAGACGCTGTTGTGCCAAAAGAAAAATAATACTTCTTTCTAAGAATTAACCATGTGTTCGGCAATGGGCGGAAAAATTTTGTAAAAAGAATTCCCTAATTCAATGTCGTCAATAAACACGATATCAATTGCTTCACGCATGCATCGCAGCCATTCTTCCTTGGCTTCTTGATCAATTTTGTGTGGTAAATGACGCATGCGCATTTTGGGATGACCATAAGCTTGTGAGTAAAGATCGGGACCTCCTAAAAATTGAGTCAAAAATTTTATTTGTTTTTCTTCAATTATTTCTCTATCATTTTCAAATAAATGACTAATTTTAGAAGAAGAAAACACACTAGAATAAAAATGTTTAATCACTGAATGAAGCCGATTTTCACCAATTCGTTCGTAAAAAGTTTGCATTATAAATGTTTAAATGGATAATATTTATCACGCAGCATTTTGTACAATTAACCTTCTTTCTACTAATACTATTGTCATTTAACACAATCGTTTTAGCTCAAAAGTCGACTGCTACATATGCTTATTGCGAAGGTACTATAAATATCTTTAAGTCGAATACCTATCAGTTACAGTTTTTGGGTAACAAAGGGGCGAGTACAAATTTCAGTCAATTTCATGCTTTAGCAGATGTAAAGTCATCCAATCAAATTTGGTTCTCTTTTATTGCTCCGGCAGATGGTACAATCAATTTAGATATTGAATCGGTTGCTAAGAAAAACAACCTAAAGCTTTTTGCATTCAAAACGTTAAGTGGAGAGGTGTGTAAGGATATTCGCGATGGAAATGCTGAAATTATACGTATGATTAAGCCTGCAACTGCTGAAACTAAAATTGGTTTAAGCGAAGAGGTTTCAACTTCCTATCTGCATCCTATCTCTATCGAGGGTGGTAATGTTATTCAATTTGTTATCGTTTCAGATAGTATCAATACTGAATTTGTGAACCTAAATTTTCAATTTCAAGGAAAGGAGGAGAATTTTGTTGAGCACGAAGAGAAAGAGTTCAGTTATAGGTATAATCGCAATCTTCCACGATTGAAAATCCTAGTAAGAGATAAGGATGTCCAGCATCCTATGACTGTTGATATGATTATTACCGGATTACAAAAAAGGGATGGACTCTACAATGCAAGTAGCGTCGAGTTTGATATTCATAAAAGAACGAGAATTTGGATTACTGCTGAAAAAGAAGGTTATTTTCCTATCGAGCAACGTATGTATTACGTATCTGGAGAACAAGATTTGGAAATTGTGGTAGAAATGGAACAAATTAAAAGTGGCCGATCGCTTCAATTAAGTAATATTGATTTTATTCCAGGGACAAGTGAGGTGTCAGAGCAATCCTTGCCTAGATTAAAACGATTGAAAGATTTTCTAGCTCTTAATTCAAGTTTCAATGTGGAAATTCAAGGACATGTTTATGAACCTGGTCCGGAACAATCCTTCGCTGGTCAAAAAATGTCTGAAGCACGTGCCAAAAGAATTGTAAAGTACTTGGTCGATAACGGAATTGCGAAAGAACGTTTGACAGCAGTTGGATACGGAAATAAATTTCCAATTTATAAGTTTGCGAAAACTCCAAGTGAAGAACAAGCTAATCGTAGAGTGGAAATACTCGTTAAATAACTCACTATATCGTTTTATTCAAGGATTAAAGCGCTGTTTGATTGGAAAAATCTGTTTTTTCAGTTATTTTTGCGCCTAAAATTTATACTATGACTGACAAACGTTATAATCTTCGTGGAGTTTCTGCTGGTAAAGAAGATGTGCATAACGCCATCAAAAATGTCGATAAAGGGTTGTTTCCAAAAGCATTCTGTAAAATTGTGCCCGATTTTCTTTCAGGTGATGAAGAATATTGCATCGTAATGCATGCAGATGGTGCTGGAACGAAGTCTTCATTGGCTTATATGTACTGGAAAGAAACTGGAGATATTTCTGTTTGGAAAGGAATTGCACAAGATGCACTAATCATGAATACGGATGATCTATTGTGCGTCGGAGCTACAGATAATATTCTTTTGTCTTCAACAATTGGTCGTAATAAAAACTTAATTCCAGGTGAAGTTATTTCTGAAATCATCAATGGAACAGAGGAATTATTGGAGCAATTGAGAGAACAAGGAATTGGTATTTACTCAACAGGTGGTGAAACTGCTGACGTTGGTGATTTAGTTCGTACAATTATCGTAGATTCAACTGTAGTATGTAGAATGAAACGTTCCGATGTGATTTCCAATCATACAATCCAACCTGGTGATGTGATTGTTGGAATGGCGTCTAGCGGACAAGCAACATATGAATCTGAATACAATGGCGGGATGGGAAGTAATGGTTTAACTTCTGCTCGTCATGATGTTTTTAGTAAAGTTTTAGCTGAAAAGTATCCAGAAACGTTTGATCCAAGTGTGCCTTCAGAACTTGTTTATTCAGGAACAAAACATTTACTAGATGCTGTTGAAAACGCACCGATCAATGCTGGTAAATTGGTATTGTCGCCAACAAGAACATACGCTCCCGTGATTAAAAAGGTACTGGAAAAATACAGATCACAGATTCATGGAATGGTGCATTGTTCAGGTGGGGCGCAAACAAAAGTATTGCACTTCGTTGATAATGTTCACGTAATTAAAGATAACTTATTTCCAATTCCACCACTTTTTAAGTTGATCCAAGAAGAATCAAACACGGATTGGCAAGAAATGTACAAGGTCTTCAACATGGGACATAGAATGGAAGTTTATTGTCCACAAGAAATAGCTGATGGAATCATCGAGATTTCTAAGTCATTTGGAATTGATGCGCAAATTGTTGGTAGAGTAGAAGCATCTGAAACTAAAAAATTAACAATTGAATCTCCATACGGAACGTTCAATTACTAAATTGATAAATTTTAAAAAGCGTTATTCTTAATTGAGTAACGCTTTTTTCGTTTCTATTCAGCTAGCAATTTTATAAAATCATCTTCTGAAAGTATGGTAATTCCAAGCTCACTTGCTTTTTGAAGTTTCGAAGGACCCATATTTTCACCTGCTACAACATAATCTGTTTTCTTGGAGATCGATGCGCTATTTTTACCACCATTTTCTTCGATCAACGTTTTTAATTCGTCCCTAGAAAATGCAGTAAATACACCCGAAACAACAAACGTTTTCCCATTGAATTTATCAGATGCTGCTTCTTTCACTTCAGCTTCAAATTGTAAGCCTGCTAAGCGCAGACGCTCAATTAATTTTACATTATCAGGATTTCTAAAATAATGATAAACAGATTGGGCGATACGTTCACCAATTTCATCAACAGTAGTTAATTCCAATTCCTCAGCTAGCATGATTCGTTCAAGCGATGCAAAATGTTTCGCTAATTTTTTAGCAACCGTTTCACCTACGTAGCGAATTCCAAGTGCAAACAATACACGTTCAAAAGGAACAGCTGAAGAATCGCGTAAACCAATTAGTAATTTATTCGCACTGCGTTCTCCCATTCGATCCAACTTCAATAAATCATCAAAATGTAGATCGTAAAGGTCAGCTGGCGTTTTAACTAAATTTTTATCAAAAAGCAGTTGAACAGTTTCAGCTCCCAATCCATCAATATTCATGGCTTTTCTTCCGATAAAATGTTCAATTTTTCCTTTCATTTGTGGTGGACAAACAGTATCGTTTGTGCAAAAATGAGATGCTTCTCCCTCAGATCGAACGAGTAAACTATCGCACTCAGGGCAATTCGTAATAAAGTTGAATCGTTGCGCATTTTCAGTTCTATTACTTACGTTTACACCAACAATTTTGGGAATGATCTCTCCACCTTTTTCAACGTAAACTGTATCGTTTTCGTGCAAATCAAATTTTTCCATTTGATCAGAATTGTGTAACGACGCACGTTTAACCGTTGTTCCACCAAGGTGAACAGGCTTTAAATTTGCTACTGGCGTAATCGCTCCGGTACGACCAACTTGATAATCAATCGAAAGCAAATTTGTTTCTACTCGTTCGGTTTTGAATTTATAAGAAATAGCCCAACGTGGTGATTTAGCTGTAAAACCTAACTCTTCTTGTTGACGATAATTGTTGACCTTTATGACCACACCATCGATTTCAAAAGGAAGGTTTTTTCTGTTTTCATCCCAATAATGAATGAATTGCATGATTCCATCAATCGAATTTACTTTTTCAATGTAACGGTTTTTTTGCTCAGGAACTTTAAATCCCCATTTTCCCGCATGTGATACCATTTCAAAGTGACCATCTTCGAGTTTATCTGCTCCATAAACACCATATAAAAAAGTGTCTAATCCGCGATTTGCTACAATCTTTGAATCTTGTAATTTTAATGTTCCTGATGCCGAATTTCGTGGATTAGCAAAGGTTGCTTCACCTAAATCTTCACGTTCCTTGTTCATCGCATGAAAATTTGCTAAGGGAAAGAAGATTTCACCACGAATTTCAAAAGTGGAAGGGAAGTCACCTTTTATTTTGAGCGGAACAGATTTTATGGTTTTTACGTTTGCAGTAATGTTTTCTCCTTGTGTTCCATCGCCACGAGTAACAGCTTGTGTTAGTATTCCATTATCGTAACGAATTCCAATTGCAACACCATCATATTTTAATTCACAAACATATTCAATTTGACCATCGATCATTTTTTTTAATCGGTTTTCCCATTCAATAATTTCCTCTTCCGAATAAGTGTTTGCAAGGGAAAGCATAGGATAAACATGCTTGACAGTTTCAAACTTTTTTGTGATATCACCACCAACTCGTTTAGTTGGAGAATAATCTAAAATTAAATTTGGAAATTGTGCTTCAAGTGCTTCCAACTCCTTTAAAAGCATATCGAAATCATAATCCGCTATTTCAGGACTACTTTCAATATAATATTTCGCTTCATGATAGGTGATTTTCTCAATCAACTCAATCATTCTTTGTTCAACATACTGCATTTCCATAGAGTAAAATTACAAGGATTTTATAGGTGGACAACTACATTTGCCAAAAAAATCAAATGGAAAAATTGGTGGATGATTATTTCGAGCATTTAATGAATTTAATTAGATGATCATTGGAATTTATACTCAATCTCTTGTTAGTAACTTCTTTAGCTTAAAACGTAAATAATTTAAATACTATAGAATTTTTTTAAAAAATATACGTAATATTGCAACACCTAAGAGCATAAGATTCAATTTTCGCTTTTAAACAATCATTCCTTATATTATTTCAAATATAAACATTACCCACGTTATCATATTTTATGGATAAAAAGACCTTGGAAGGTAAAAAGCTTTCAGACTTAAAAGAGATTGCAATTGCGCTGCAAATACCCGCAGATGGGTTGAAGAAGGCTGATTTGGTAAATGCAATTTTAGGAAATTCAAGTGATGCTCCTGCAGAAACAAAAACTTCGAATGTAAAGAAAGCAGCTACTAAAGAAAAGTTAGTTGAAGAAAAACAGGCGGATTTGTTTGTTGAAGAAGATAAATCGAAGCCAAAACAAAAAGTTGCTGTTACAAAAGATAAAGAGGAAGTTCATCCAACTCCTAACGAAGAACAAGCAGTAGAATCGACAGAAGAGAAACCAAAAGGAAGAAATCTTCTAGCGATGGCAACTGGCAGAAAAGTTGAAGCAGACGTAACGAAACCTGTCGAGTCAACGCAAGAAACAGTTGAGAATAAGCCTCAGGAGAATCAGCAAAATAAGCGCAACGAAAATAGAAATCGTGTCGATTCAACAGAGAAACCTGTAAACAACAACCCAAACCAAAATACGCAAGAGCGAGAGCAACAAAATCAGCGCCCTCGTAATCAACATAACAATCAGAATAATAACAATCCAAACCAAAACCAAAACCAAAATCCAAACAATAATCATAACAGAAATCGCCAAAACAATCAACAAGAGGTTGAAGTGAAGGACGACGCATATGATTTAGTTGGAATTGTTTCGGCTGAAGGTGTTTTGGAGGTTATTCAAGATGGATACGGATTTTTAAGATCTTCGGATTACAATTATTTGCCATCACCAGACGATGTTTATGTAAGCCAAAGTCAAATCAAATTATTTGGTTTGAAAACAGGTGATACAGTAAAGGGAACAATTCGCCCACCAAAAGAAGGTGAGAAATATTTCCCACTTGTTAAAGTAGAATCAATCAATGGTCGTGATCCTTCTTATATCCGTGATCGTGTACCTTTCCAATATTTAACTCCTTTATTTCCTGATGAGAAATTTAAGTTAACTGGTCACCCACAAGAATCGTTGTCAACGCGTGTAATGGATTTATTTGCACCAATTGGTAAAGGTCAACGTGGAATGATTGTAGCTCAACCGAAAACAGGTAAGACAATGTTGTTAAAGGATGTTGCAAATGCAATTGCAGCAAATCACCCTGAAACGTATTTAATTGTTTTGTTGATTGACGAACGTCCGGAAGAGGTTACAGATATGGCACGTAGCGTAAAAGCAGAAGTAATTGCTTCTACGTTTGATGAGCCAGCTGAACGTCACGTGAAAGTTGCAAATATGGTTCTTGAAAAAGCAAAACGTATGGTTGAATGTGGTCACGATGTTTGTATCCTTTTGGATTCAATTACGCGTTTGGCTCGTGCATACAATACAGTTTCTCCTGCTTCTGGTAAGGTATTATCTGGAGGGGTTGACGCAAATGCGCTTCACAAACCAAAACGTTTCTTCGGTTCTGCTCGTAAAATTGAAAACGGTGGTTCATTGTCAATTCTAGCAACTGCATTAACAGATACAGGTTCAAAAATGGACGAAGTAATTTTCGAAGAATTTAAAGGAACGGGTAACATGGAATTACAGTTGGATCGTAAAATTGCCAATAGAAGAATTTATCCAGCTATTGATATTACTGCTTCTGGTACACGTCGAGAAGACTTATTAGTGCCGAAAGATGTGTTGCAACGTGTGTGGTTGATGCGTAAGTTTATTGCAGATATGAACCCTGTTGAAGCAATGGAATTTATGAAAGAACGTATGGAAGGAACACTTTCTAACGAGGAGTTTTTAGTTTCAATGAATTCATAAGAAGTAAAAAATGAAAGTAACATTAAAGACAGCTCTTTTATGTGCTGCAATTTGGATTGCTTTTAAAATGGTTAGTTTTTATGCTGGTTTTAATCAACCTGCATATACGGCGTTGTTCGTAATGACTAATATGTTGATGCTAATCATAGCAATTTCTATTGGCTTATATCTTCAGAAACGCAAAAAAGTGGAAGATGATAATATGCTGACTGATATCAAAAACGGAATGGCGTCAGGTGTGATTTACGCGTTTATTGTGAGTGGATTTTTATATTTCTATTATGAAAAAATAGATCCAGATTACAATAAGAAGATGATTGCTGAACGTGAAATGTATTTCAAAACAATTGTTGATGATCCCGTTAAATTCAAAGAATTGAAGGATTCAAATAAGGATATGGAGGTGATGACAAAGGATGAAATTTTGGAAGAATTTAGAAAAACGCCACAAATGCTTTTCTCTGGAAACTTCATGATGACGTTCGGAATGTTATCCATGTTATTGCTTTCAACATTCTATAGTATTATCATCACAATCATTTATAGAAAAGTATTGTTTCGATAAAAGAAATCTTAAATAATTGTAAAAAGAGGTTGCAGTATTGTTAACCTCTTTTTTTGTGCTATATTTTGACTTACTTTTACGTAAATGCCTTAGGCTAAATCTATTTACAATGAAAAGGAATAAACGAACCGTCGGGTTTGCAGTTTTTTGCATTTCCCTTCTATTTTTAAGTGCTTGTGCTTCTATGCCAAAAAATGCTACTGCGGTAACTGATTTTAATGTGGAAAAATACCTCGGTCAATGGTATGAAATTGCACGTAAAGATTTCAAGTTCGAGAAGGATCTGAATAATGTCACCGCAAATTATTCGCTAAGAGATGATGATAAGGTTAAAGTGCTCAACAAAGGTTATCATACAATTGATAAAGAATGGAAGGAGTCGGAAGGTAAAGCAAAATTTAGAGGAGAGAAAAATGTTGGCGAGTTAGCTGTTTCATTCTTTGGTCCTTTTTATTCGGGTTACAACGTAATTGCAATTGACAATGAATACAAATATGCGCTTGTAGCTGGAAAAAATCTAGATTACCTTTGGTTGCTTTCAAGAGAAACAACAATGCCTGAAAAAGTCAAAAATGAATTTCTTGAAAAAGCAAAATCGATCGGTTATGATGTTTCAGATTTGGTCTGGGTTAAACACGATAAAAACAATTAATAGTAAATTGAAGGGGTATTTAAGTTGCCCCTTTTTTATTCCATAACCTTGTAATTTTTATACTGCTCTATATTTACATCAATTATGGCAGTAGCATTTCGCAATAAACGAATAGAATCTGCACTTAAATTTCGAAGTGTTACATTTTTACCAGCACTTTTATATTTCTCGGTCAATTTGTGCAAACATTCAATAGCAGTCATATCAGCAACGCGTGAATCCTTAAAATCTATAATGATATGTTCTGGATCTGATACCGGATTAAATTTGTCATTGAATGTTGTTGTTGAACCAAAGAAAAGCGGACCGAAAACTTCATATACTTTCGTTCCATTAATATCAACCGTTTTACGAACACGAATTCGTTTTGCATTTTCCCAAGCAAAGACTAGAGCCGAAATGATGACTCCAACCAAAACCGCTATTGCTAAATTGTGCATCACAACTGTAATTCCTGCTACTATAATCCCTACAAAAATGTCCGCCTTAGGCATTTTGCGTAATGTTTTCAAAAATGCCCATTGAAAAGTCTTTATTGCAACAAGCATCATAACTCCGATCAAAGCTGCAAGCGGAATTTGTTCGATTACTGAACTCCCAACTAATATTACAGCCAAAATTCCCAAAGCACCAATGACTGCGGAGTAACGCGTTCGTGCACCTGCGTTTATATTAACTAAAGTTTGTGCAACCATCGCGCAGCCACCCATTCCACCAAAAAATCCATTAAAAATGTTTGCAGTTCCTTGAGCAATTGATTCTTGATTGGCATTTCCCTTGGTTCCTGTCAATTCATCAGTCATATTTAAAGTCAATAGAGATTCAATTAATCCAACAGCGGCCATCACCAAAGCATAGGGAAAAATGATTTGCAATGTTGAAAAATTAAGTGGAACTGATGGGATGTGAAACGAAGGCAAACTTCCGCTAACTGAAGCAATGTCTATGATTTTTCGTGTGTCAATATCACCAAAATAAACGATTAGCGTTGTAATGATGATCGCCACAAGCGACGCAGGAATTGCCTTTGAAATTTTTGGAAATACAAAAACTACCGCAATTGTAAGAATGGTCAAGCCTGACATTATGAATAAAGGTGTACCACTCATCCATGTTTTTACACCATCAATATTGATCTGAAATTGAGAGATTTGAGCCATGAAGATGACAATCGCTAATCCATTTAAAAAACCATACATCACAGGTTGCGGAATCAATCGTACAAATTTTCCCCATTTTAAAGCACCCACTAATAGTTGAATAAGTCCGCCGAGAACCACTGCTGCAAATAAGTATTCAACTCCATGTTGCGTAATTAATACAATCATAACAATAATTGTAGCTCCAGCTCCTCCTGAAACCATTCCAGGTCGACCACCTAAAATTGCTGTAATTATTCCCATCAAAAATGCAGCATACAATCCTGTGAGTGGTGATAATCCAGCGAGAATAGCAAACGACAAAGACTCTGGAATCATGGTCATCGTTACTGTTAAACCGGCTAGAATTTCATTCTTAAGATTGACTTCCTTTAAAGGAGGGAAGGAGATTGAAAACGACATATATTGGTTGAAATTTCTGCAAAAGTAGCATA
>Ga0233377_1000581_pt1 | contig 15920 bp, 12 predicted proteins | sample ElkDunMinimDraft_6_FD_191540 | JGI IMG/M metagenome (GOLD analysis project Ga0233377, IMG submission 191540) | Fecal eukaryotic communites from dung pellets of Tule Elk in California, USA - Elk Dung E36 | ecosystem: Host-associated > Mammals > Digestive system > Large intestine > Fecal | place...
AGAGCCAGCTTGTCCCAGGGCCAGGCGGCCCTTCCGGACCGACGCCGCCATCGGCTCCGTCCCTGCCGTCCGTGCCGTTGTTGCCGTTCTTGCCGTCGGCGCCCTTGCTCCCGTTGGTGCCGTTGGCGCCATCCACGCCAGATGCACCGCTCTTCCCATCCGTGCCCGGAGCGCCGGCCGCGCCGTTCGCGCCGTCCTCGCCTGCACACGCGATCACGAGCAGCGAGACGGCCACGAGGCCGACGCCCGTTCGACGAAGTGAATTCATGAGATCCTTCTCTCCTCTGCCCGATGTCGGGCTCGCGCGACGGTGCAGAAGCCCGGTGACGCTCGAAGCGCCTGGCGGCAACGAAACGGCGAACAGCCTGCGGCAAGACCGCCCGATTTGCGTGTCGGCAGCGTGTCGTCGTCGCCGCGCGCGCAATCTCGGCGCTCGCGCGCGGCTTCACGCTGCGGCACGCCTTCGTTCGCGAGGCAGAGCGCGGGCGGGCGTCAGCGCTGCGGGAGGAACAGCGTGTAGAAGAGGTACACGCACACGATCGCGAACGTCAGCGCGGCGGCCGCCGACCACTGCCACGGCGTCTTCGTCCGCGGCGGCGTCTTCGTCGCCATCAGCATCTGCGTCGCCGCGATGACGAGCCCGTCGATCTTCTTCTGCGCGCGCGCGCCCTTCTCGGGATCGTCCTTCAACGCGCGGTACCGACCTGCGAGATCGGGCAGCTTCTCGCTCTTCAGCGCATGCTCGAGGAGCGCCGCATGGGGCTTGTCGTCGTCCCAGGCCTCGAGGGCGCGCTTCCAGAGCGCCTCGAAGATCGCGTCACGGTCGCCGATCGCGGCGAGATCGTCTTCCGATGTCCGTGCCGAGACGGGAGCGGCAGGCGCGTCGGCCGCTTCGGCGGCGACCTCGTCCTTGCTCTCGTCCTTCGTCGATTCTTCCTCGGCCACGTCTCTGCTCTTACCTGAAAACGGCGCTCATCGACCAGCCGGTGGCGTCCGGACGTCAGCCGGCGGCGCTCGTGCCGCGTGTGGAGCTCGCGCTGTCGATCCAGATGGTCACCGGGCCGTCGTTCAAGCTCGAGACCTTCATGTCCGCACGGAAGCGGCCGGTCTCGACGCGGAGCCCCTGCGCCCGCGCGTCCGCGACGAAGGCCTCGTAGGCGCGCTCGGCCTCTTCCGGCGGCATCGCGCCGTCGAAGCTCGGGCGGCGCCCCTTCCGGACGTCGCCGTAGAGCGTGAACTGGCTCACGACGAGCAGCGCGCCGCTGACGTCGACGACGCACCTGTCCATCTTGCCCTCCTCGTTCTCGAAGATGCGGAGGCCGAGGACCTTCGAGAGGACGTAGGCGCGGTCGGCGCCCGCGTCGCCCTTGCCGGCGCCCAGATACACGAGGAGCCCTCGTTCGATCGCGCCGACGATCTCGCCCCCGACCTCGACCTTCGCCCATGAAACACGCTGAACGACGGCTCGCATGGCTCAGATCCGGAGCGCCCGGCGGAGCTCGCTGACCTTCGCGAAGTACTCCTGCCGCTCGTAGGGCTCGTTGAGGATGTGGAAGTCCTTCTTCGACAGGCCGACACATCCGAAGCAGTACGTGCACCCGTTGCAGTCGACGCAGCGTACGAGGTACGCGCAGCCGGTGCAGCGCTCGCAGCGCTCGCAGTGCGAGCAGCCGACGCAGCCCGTCAGCATGGTCGACTGCGTGCAGTCGGCGCAGTCGGTCGAGCTCGAACAGTAGTGCGAGCGGGCGACGTTCCGGCAATCCTGGAGGAACGTGGAGTCGGTGCAACGCTCGCAGCGGTCGCAGGCGAGGCAACCGACGTTTGCGGTCGTCGACTCGTGCGTCCTCAGGAGCTCTCTCAGGCGCTCTTCGAACTCGCTCGGCGTCATGATCCGTCCCGGCGCGCAGCCGATGCCGGCTTTTCTACGCGGGATCCCGGGCGTCCGAGAAAGAATCGTCGTTTGTTTGGCCAGTGTCGCAGAATGTACGACCTTATCCTCCGTGCGGGCGGCTCCCAAGGCGCCTGGACCCGAGGAGGATTCTCATGAAGCCCGTCGTTTCGTCGCTCGTTGCTCTCGCGATCGCGATCGCCCCGCTCAGCGTCATGGCCAAGCCAGCGCACCAGGGGAAGACGTCGCACGCGAAGGTCTCGCGTTCTACGTCCGGCGGCTCCGCGAGCGCCGGGAAGCACAAGGCCGAGAAGGGGCACAAGGCCGAGAAGGTCGTCGAGAAGGCGGACAAGTGCGACAAGGCCGAGAAGTCGGCGGTCCGCCTCGTCAAGGCGAGCAAGAAGGATGGTGCCCTCGTCAAGAACGTCGCGCACCATGCGCACAACGCCGACGTCAGCGGCTCGGGACACAGCGAGCCGAAGGTCGAGAAGGGGGTCCTCGTCGCTGCGTCGATGAGGACGCCGCTCGCGCACGGCAAGGCGCAGGCGCAGGCGAAGGCGCCGGCGAAGGGGCGCGAGGAGATGCCGAAGCTTCCGAGCCCGAACGCGGGCAAGCCGAGCAAGGGCGGCGCGGAGAAGGGCGCCCGCAAGCCTGCAGGCAAGAAGATCGACAGCGACGACGGCTCTGGCGAACCCACGCGCGACGAGGACAACGCCGAGCTCGTCGCGCGCATTCGTGGCCGCCGTACCGCCTCTTCGTCGCCGGAGGACAAGGACTCCGGCGAGGAGACGCGGCCGAGCGGTTCGAGCGGCGCGCGCGAGAAGCAGGACACGTCCGAGAAGGCCGAGAAGGCCGGAAAGGCGGCCAAGAACGCCTCGCACACGACGAAGCCTCCTTGCACGAAGGACCCCGTCGAGGTCGTCCGCGGTCCGGAGATCGAGCGCTTCGAGCTGACCACGTGCGACGGCAAGATCGCGCCGCTGGCGGTGGAGCACCTCTCGATCTTGATCCGCCCCGGCGGCGCGCCGCGCCCGACGGCGCCGCTCGCCGAGCTCGCGAAGAAGCCCGGCTCCGAGCTCGCGAAGGGGATCCGGCGCGTCGATCCGCGCCTCATCGAACGCATCCAGGCGGTCGTTGATCACTTCAGCAAGTCGGGCACTCCGGCGAAGCTGTCCGTCATCTCCGGCTACCGGCCTGCCTCCGTCGGCAGCATGCACTCCTCGGGGCGTGCGATCGACTTCCGGATCGAGGGCGTGAAGAACGAGGATGTCGTCCTGTTCTGCAAGACGCTTCCCGACACGGGGTGCGGCTTCTACCCGAACAGCTCCTTCGTGCATGTCGACGTGCGCGATCCGGGCGCCGGTCACGTGAGCTGGATCGACGCGAGCGGGCCGGGTGAGACGCCGAGGTACGTGCCCGTGTGGCCGCCGCCGGCCGCGGACCGCCACCTCCATCGCGCGAGCGCGACGCAGCGGTCGCTCGAGGAGCTCGCGGAAGAAGGTGAGAAGCTCCTCCGCGCGAGGCGTCCGCTCGAGCGCGACTTCGTGTCCGAGCCGGTCGACGACCATCCGGCCGAGGCCGAGAAGTAGGCCGCCCCCGGTCCTTCCGGGGACCTGATCGCCGCGTCAGGGGCGGCACGATCTGGCCCTCGGGCTCCTGATCTCGGCGTCGCGGCCCGGCCGTGCCAGTGACAGCAGGATCAGCCTTTCCGCGCGCGCTTTCCTCCGAGGGGAGCGCGCGCGCAGGCATTTTCGGGGCGAACGCGGGCTGCGGATGCGACGGCATGAGCTTCGCAGAGACCTCCCGTCAACCTGGAGGGTGCGATGAAGCGGATCTGGATGGCGTCGATGGTGGCTTCGGTGATGGCGCTCGGTGGTTGCTCGAGTGAGACGGCGAGCTTCAGCGCGGAGGCCGCTGGGGACGAATCCGGCCGCGGAAACGGCGGCGCGATGAACGGCGGCTCGGTGGCTCCGGATGGCGATGGAGCGAGCGGGGGGGCGCCGGAGGCGAGCTCGTCGGGCAGCTCCGGATCGCAACAGCAGGCAGGTGTGCTCACGGCGGGCGTCTGGGACGACAACCTGAACTTCGACTTCTTCTCGAAGTACGTCGACCTCAGCGCGCCGACGCTCGACGGTCTGCCCTCGTTCACGAAGGCGGAGCGCGATGCGGCGAAGGCGAAGTGGGCTCAGCGCGTCGGCTCGACCGAGCTCGATGTCACCTTCCTCATCGACACGACCGGCAGCATGGGCGACGAGCTCGCGTATCTCCAGACGGAGATCGACGACATCGCGCAGACGATCACGGGCAGGTTCCCGCAGACGACGCCTCGCTACGGGCTCGTCCTCTACAAGGATCACGGCGACTCCTACCTGACCCGATCGTTCGACTTCGAGGGCCTCGAGAGCTTCCGGGCGAACCTGCAGGCCCAGAACGTCGGCGGGGGCGGGGACTACCCGGAGGCCGTCGCCGCGGGGCTCGAGGATGTGATGAAGCTCTCCTGGCGCGCTGGTGCGGTCACGCGCATGACCTTCTGGGTCGCCGACGCTCCTCATCACTTCGGAGAGGAAGGAGCGGTCAAGGCGTCGATCGAGGCTGCCGTCCAGAAGGACGTGCACATCTATCCCGTCGCCGCGAGCGGCACCGATCCTCGCGCCGAGTTCACGATGCGCACGGCCGCGCAGCTCACGGGCGGCCGCTACGTCTTCCTCACGGACGACTCGGGCGTCGGCAACCCGCACGCCGAGCCGCACATCCCCTGCTACCACGTGACGAAGTTCAACGGCGCGCTCGTCCGCATGGTCGAGAGCGAGATGACCGGCACGCACGTGCAGCCGAAGCCGGAAGAGATCGTCCGCACCGTCGGCAACCCGCAGGACGGCGTGTGCGCGACGAAGAGCAACGGCAACGTCACGATCTACTGAGGTACCGCGCGCACGACCGAGGTCGCGCGCCTCGGCGAGGTCGAGCCATCGCTGGCACCTCCGATGCCTCGCGATGAGGCGTGGGGTCGACGCCGTCCACCAGAGCCTTCGAATCACGAGCGCCTCGAGGTCGCCTACCGGATCGATCGGCGGATGACCTCGAAGCGCGGATGCGTCGGCTCGCGGATGAGCTCCGGCACCACGACCATCTCTACTACGTGCTGGATCGCCCCGAGATCACGGACGAGCAGTACGACGCGCTCTTCGAGGAGCTCCGGGCGCTCGAGCGAGCGCGGCCGGACCTGATCGCTCCCGACTCGCCCACGCAGCGCGTCGCCGGAGCTCCGGCGGCGACGCTGCCGTCAGTCCGTCATCTCGCGCCGATGTTGAGCCTCGACTCGGTGACGCCGCCGGAAGACGTCCGCGCGTTCGTCACGCGGACGCGAGCGGCGACGCATCGACTACGTCTCGTCGCGGAGCCGAAGCTCGATGGCGTGTCGATCGAGGTCGTGTACGAGGGCGGACGGCTCGCGCGCGCTGCGACGCGCGGCGACGGCGTGTGCGGGGAAGACGTCACCGCGAACGTGAAGACGATCCGTAGCGTGCCCCTCCGCCTCCGGGCCAACGTCCGGCCGGTACCTCGGCTGCTCGCCGTCCGTGGCGAGGTGCTGATGACGAAGGAGGCGTTCCGGAGGCTTGCCGAGCGGGCGCGACCGGGCGAGGCAGCGTTCGCCAACCCGCGCAACGCGGCGGCGGGGTCGCTCCGGCAGCTCGACCCACGGATCACGGCTACGCGCCGGCTCCACGTGCTCTTCTACGACGTGCTCGCGTGCGAGGGGGCCGCGTTCGCCACGCATGCCGAGGAGCTCGACGCCTTGCGGGCGTGGGGCCTTCCGGTGAGCGACGACGTCCGCTTGGTCGAGCTGCTCGATGACGCGCTCGAGTACCACGATGCGATGGAGCGGCAGCGCGACGAGCTGCCGTTCGAGATCGACGGCGTCGTTCTCAAGGTCGACGACACCCGCGCGCGCGCCGAGCTCGGGACGACAGCGCGGCATCCGCGCTCGGCGATCGCCTACAAGTTTGCTCCGCGCGAGGCGACGACGACGATCCGGGACATCGTCGTCCAGGTCGGCCGAACGGGCGCGCTCACGCCTGTCGCCATCTTCGATCCGGTCTCGATCGGCGGTGTGACCGTGGGTCGTGCGACGCTGCACAATGCCGATGAGGTCGCGCGCAAGGATGTCCGTGTCGGCGATACCGTCCGCGTGCTCCGCGCCGGGGACGTGATCCCCGAGGTCGTCGCGCGCGTCCCGAGGAGCGGGGAGCATCGCCAGCGGCCCTTCGCCATGCCCGACCGCTGCCCCTCGTGTGGCGCTCGTGTCCAGCGCGAAGGGGCGTTCGACCGGTGTCCAGCCGGCCTCGCGTGTCGCTCCCAGCTCGCCTCCGCGATCAAGCACTTCGGCTCGCGGGACGCGCTCGACATCGCCGGGCTCGGTCAGGAGACCTCCGAGGCCCTCGTCGCGAACGGCCTCCTGAAGGACGTCGCCGACGTCCTCGGACTTCGGGAGGGCGATCTGGTGAAGCTCGAACGCTTCGGCGCGCTCTCCGCACACAACCTCGTCATGGCGATCGATCGCGCGAAGCATACCGAGCTCGCGCGTTTTCTCCATGCGCTCGGCATTCCCGGCGTGGGCAAGACACTTGCGCGCGAGCTCGCCGAGACGTTCGGCGAGCTCGACGCGCTCATGGATGCGAGCAGCGCGGATCTCATCGCCGCAGGCGTCGGGCCCGTTGCGTCGGGGACCATCGCTGGCTTCTTCCACGAGCCGCGGAATCGCGCCGTCGTGCGTGAGTGCCTCGCGCGAGGCTTGACGCTCCGCGGCCCGCCGAGGCGCGCCGAGAGCGGCGCCTTCGCCGGCAAGACGGTGGTGTTCACCGGTGCGCTCGAGTCGATGCCGAGGGCCGAAGCCGAGGAGCGCGTCCGCACGCTCGGCGGTCGGACGGCGAGCAGCGTGAGCCGCAACGTCGACCTCGTCGTCGTCGGTGCGGAGGCAGGGGCGAAGCTCGAACGCGCGCGCGAGCTCGGGATCGCGACGATCGACGAACATGAATTCGCAGCGCTCCTCGATCAGGAGAACGGCCATGGACAACGCAGACGTCGCACGCGTACTCGATGAGGTCGCCGACCTGCTCGAGATCCTCGGCGAGAACCAGTTCCGGATCCGCGCCTATCGCACGGCCGCGCGCACCGTCGACACCCTGCCGGAGCCGGTTCAGAAGATCGCTGCTCGCGACCCGCTGGAGCTGCGTGAGCTCGGTGGCATCGGGAAGGACCTGGCCGGGAAGATCGCCGAGGTCGCGACGACCGGCGATCTCGAGATCCATCGCGAGCTGCTCGAGCGGGTTCCGGCCGGTCTCACGGTGATGATGCGGATCGGCGGTGTCGGCGCGAAGCGGGCGAAGCTCTTCTACGACGTGCTCCATCTGCGATCGGTAGACGAGCTCGAGGCCGCCGCGAAGGAGGGCAGGCTGCACGAGATCCGCGGCATCGGCGAGGCGCTGGAGAAGCGCATCCTCCAGGGGTGCGCCGAGCAGCGCTCGCGGATCGGGCGCTTCCGCCTCTCGGAGGCCGATGCTCACGCGGCGCCGCTCGTCGAGTACCTGAAGAAGGCGAGGAGCGTCGAGTCGATCAGCATCGCTGGCAGCCTTCGCCGGCGCCGTCAGACGATCGGCGACCTCGATTTGCTCATCGCGTCCCATCATCCTGCGGACGTCGCCGCGCGGTTCTGCGCGTATCCCGAGATCGCGACGGTGCTCGCGCGCGGCGGGACGAAGTGCTCCGCGGTCCTTCGTTCAGGCATGCAAGTCGACATGCGCGTCATCGATCCCGTCTGCTGGGGAGCTGCGCTCCACTACTTCACCGGCTCGAAGGCGCACAACATCGCGGTCCGCCTGCTAGGCGTGAAGAGGAAGCTCAAGATCAACGAATACGGCATCTTCAAGGGAACGCGCCGCATCGGCGGTCGCACCGAGGAGGAGGTCTTCGCGTCGGTCGGGCTCCCGTTCATCCCGCCGGAGCTCCGCGAAGACCGAGGGGAGGTCCAGGCCGCGCGCGACGGCAAGCTCCCGCGGCTCGTCGGCCTTCGCGAGATCCGCGGTGACCTCCACGTCCACACCGACGTGAGCGAAGGTAAGAACACGGTCCGCGAGATGATCGCGGCGTGCATCGCGCATGGTCACGAGTACGTCGCGGTCGTCGACCAAACGAGGTCGGCGGCGATCCCGAGCGGGCTCGATCGACCCGCGCTGAAGAGGCAACACCGCGCGATCGAGGCGCTCCGCCGTGACCTGCCGAACATCCACATCCTGCACGGCGCCGAGGTCGACATCCTCGAAGATGGGCAGCTGGGGCTCGACGACGCGACGCTCGGCGATCTCGATTACGTCCTTGCGTCCGCGCGCTCGACGCTCGGGATGGGCGAGCGCGCAATGACGGAGCGTGTCCTCGCGGCCGTCAGGAACCCACACGTGAACGCGCTCGCGCACCCGACGCGTGCTCTCGCCGGCGATGCCGTAGCGATCGATCTCCCGACGGTCGTCGCCGCTGCGCGTGACGCAGGGGTCATCCTCGAGGTCGACGCACATCCGGAGCGCCTCGAGGTCTCCGAGGCGCTGATCCGGATGGCGCGCGACGCTGGGGCGCTGCACGCGATCGTCTCGGACGCTCATCGAGCGAATGAGCTCGACTTCATTCGGTACGGCGTCGATCAGGCGCGGCGCGGGTGGTGTACGGCGCGCGATGTCGTCAACACGCTGCCTTACGACGAGCTCCACGCGTTGCTCGCGAAGCGTCTGCGCAGGCGGTCTGCCCGCCATGCGCCCGCGCCACACGTGCGCACATGAACATCTTCAGGCTCGGCGCAGCAACGCGCCTTCCGGCAGGATCAGCTTCTGCTGGTCGACGCGACCGGCCCCGTTCGCGTTGCGAGGTAAGCGCGCGCATGGTCGTCGTCATACCGCCCAGCGCGAGGCCGCCCACGGCGGGACGACCTCGCGTTCATGGCTCGCGCCGCTCGCGCTACGTCAGCCGGGGAGCGCGCAGAAGCCTTCGTAGTCGATGTAGCTCGTGATCGACGGCTTCGGCCCGCAGACCGGGCAGTCCGGCGTGCGGCGCAGGCGGAGCTCGCGGAACTTCATCTTCATGCTGTCGTACGTGAGCAGGCGGCCGACGAGCGGCTCGCCGCGGTCGAGCAGGAGCTTGATCGCCTCGGTCGCTTGCAGAAGGCCGATGACGCCGGGAAGGATCCCGAGGACGCCTGCCTCCTGGCAGCTCGGCGCGAGATGCGGCGGCGGCGGCTCTGGATAGAGGCAGCGGTAGCAAGGGCCGGCCTCGATGTTGAACTTCTTCGCTGCCTTGTCGGAGACGAACGTCGTGAGCTGCCCGTCGAAGCGGAAGATCGATCCGTGGACGACCGGCTTGCCGAGCCACACGCTCGCGTCGTTGACGAGGTAGCGCGTCGGGAAGTTGTCGGTGCCATCGATGACGACGTCGTAGTCCGCGAAGAGGCGCTCGACGTTCGAGCTGTTGAGGCGCTCCTTGTAGCCGACGACCTTCACGTCGGGGTTCAGGTCCTTGAGGACCTTCTCGGCGCTCTCGATCTTCGGCTGTCCGATGCGGCTCGTCGCGTGGAGCACCTGCCGTTGAAGGTTCGATGCGTCGACCACGTCGGCGTCGACGAGCCCGAGCGTGCCGACGCCGGCGGCGGCGAGATAGAGGCCCGCGGGCGAACCCAGGCCGCCGGCGCCGATCATCAGCACCTTCGACTTGAGGAGCTTGGCCTGTCCGGCCTCGCCGACCTCGGGGAGGAGGAGGTGGCGCGAGTAGCGGTCACGCTGCGCCTCGGTGAGCTGGGGCGGCGTATCGATCGGGTAGCCGAGGTCCTTCCATCGTACGAAGCCGGGGTTCGCCGTCTCGACGTTCGTGTAGCCGAGCTCCGCGAGCGTCTTCGCGGCGAGCGCCGAGCGCGTTCCGCCCGCGCAATACGCGACGATCTTCGTCGACTTGTCGGGGATGCGACCCTCGACTTGGATCTCGAGGAAGCCGCGCGGGATCGAGACGGCGCCCGGAATGAACCCGGCGCGGAACTCTTCCTTCTCGCGGACATCGAGGAGCGTGAACGGCTCCTTCGCTTCGAGCCGGCGCTTGAGGTCGTCGAGCGACACCTCCTTCGTCTCGCGTCGGACGTTGGCGATCAGGTCTGTATAGGTCGTCGGCATCGGTCGAAAAATCCGCGTGGTTGGCTGGCGTGGAGGGCTGGGGTTCCGTGACGGCGCGTCCGTTATAACGGATTCATCGCCGCCGGTCGAGCCGAGCCTTCGGTTCAGATGCCGACCTCGACGTGGAGTCGCGTCAGGAGGGCGCGGGCGTCGGTGGGGCGGCCTTCGTCGGGGCCGGTGCAGGTGGTGGCGAGAGGGCGGAAGCGGAGGGCGGTGGGCTCGTCGCCCACGGCCGCGAGGACGTCCTCGAGGATGCGGCCGAAGCCGTAGACATCGTCGCGCGGATCGCTTGGGCGTCCTCTCATGCGCTCGGGTGAGAGGTAGCCGAGGCTCCCAGGCGGGCTGGGCTCACCGATGCGCCGGGCGGTTCCGAAGTCGGTCAGGATGGGCGTGTTCGATCGCGAGAGGATCACGTTGGCGGGCTTCACGTCGTGGTGGACCCAGCCGGCCGTGTGGACGCGCGCGAGCGCGGCCGCGAGCGGCAGCACCCAGCGCTCCATGGGGAGCAGCCGCCCGAGATCGCGACCTCGGATGTGCTCGCGTAGCGCTCCCGCAGGCGCCCACTCGAGCGCGAGCCAGCCGTGATCGGGATCGACGTCGAACACGCGCACGATCCCCGCGCCCTCGAGCATGACGGCGACGCGTGCCTCGTGCGCGAGCTGGTCCCGGTCACGCTCGGGCTGGTGATAGACCTTCAGCGCGACGTGCCGGCCGAGCTCCCGATCGACGGCCTGGTACACGGCGGCGGCGCCCCCGCGTCCAACCTCGCGCAGGAGGTCGAACGGCGCATCCGGCTCGCGCGCGACGACGGTGGCGCCGGCGGCCACGGGCTTCTGCTCGAGATCGAAGCCAAGCTGCGAGCGCCAGCGTCGATGACGCTCGCGGGCACCGGGGTGGTCGAGATCGCGAAGGAGCACGCGCTCGATGTACGAGAGCGCCGTTGGCAGATCGCCGCGCCGCTCGGCGAGATCCGCGAGCAGCACCAGGGCAGGGGACGACGAAGCCGACGAGAGGACCCGCGCCGCGCCCTCGGACTCGCCGCGATCGAGGAGCGTCGCGCCGAGCGCGAGCAGCAGAGGCTCCGGGAGCTTCAGGATCTGCGCGGTGCGCACGAGCTCGGAGGCCGCCCGTGCCTCGTCCGGCGTCGAGCGCAGCGCGTTGAACGCGTCGAGCGCTTCGTCGTCGGTCGGACCACCAGGCAGGCCGACGCGGAGCAGGCGCTCGAGCTCCTTCGGGACCGGCGGCGGTTCCGGCACGAATGCCGGGGCCTCACGCGCTGGAGGCGCAGGAGCGTCGGGTCGTTTCTTGAAGAGATCCCAAAAGCCCATTCGAACGACTCGGAGACGTCAGCACGACTTTCGCACGTGGACGTGGTGCTTGGTAGCCCGGCCTACGTGCTGATCACGCGAAGCAACGGCTCGCTACCGCGTGTCGTCGAGATGGCGTCGCCGAGGAGCAGCGTCGCACGAGGAACGAGCTCGACGTCGCCGTGGAACGCGCGGGTCGCGACCAGCTCGATCCACCCGTCCGCCCCCGCGGCGAGGTCGATCCCCAGAACCGGCGTGTGCGTCGGACCGAGGCACGCGTAGTACGTCTCGCCCGAGACGGCGATCTCGACGGCCCCTGTCAGGCGCTTGCTCGGCGTGATCCGGAGCGGGACTTCTTTCCCGAGCTTCAGCTCGAGCCCCTGTCCGATCGGGAGCGGCCCGGCGAGGTTGATCCCACGAAGCTGCGTCCCGTTCCGGCTCTGGAGATCGCGGACGATCACGGCGTCGCCTTCGCGGGCGATGCGCAGGTGCTGCCGGCTCACCGCGTTCGAAGAGACCTTGATCGCGCCGTCCGTGCGCCCGATCACGATCTCGTCGCCGGTCACGAAGACCCACCGCTCGCCGAGCGCCTCGATCGCGACGACAGGCGCGACGACCCGCCTCGCACGGAGCCCGTTCGCTCGCTCGCGCAGGGGCGCATCGTCGGGAGAGCCGGCGAGCAGGTCGTCGAGGGCCTGGAGCGCCTCGCGGCGCTTCCCGCATTCGATCATCAGATCGATGTCCTTCGTCCGCTCGTCACGCGATCGCGAGATGCGCGCCTTGTGCTGCTCGGTCGCGAGGAGGAATTCGAGCCGCTCCACGTCTCCCGCCGCTTGCAGCGCGCGAGCCTCGCCCTCCTTGTCACCGGCGCGCGCGAACGCCTCTGCGGCCTTGAGCGGCTCCCCGACCGCCTCGAGGTCCCTGGCCGCCTCGATGACCTCGTGCCTGGCGACCGCGCTGATGACCGCGTCGCCGGCGAGGGCGAGGAGCAGCTCGGCACGCTTCAAGCGAGCAGAACGGTTCGTATCGGTGCCTTCGGGAGCGAGCTTCGCGGCTTGCGTGAACAGCTGGAGGCGCGCGCGTGCGTCCGGCTCGGCGTCTCCGCGCACCACCATGATGCGCGCGGCCTCCTCGGTGTCTCCCGCTTCGCCGAAGAGCTCCGTCGCCCTGACGAGATCACCGCGCAGCTCGGCGGCGCGTGCCTGTGCAGCCAGCCGTCCTTTGCCGAACCACTTGTCGAAGAGGGCCATTCGCGAACGCTCCGGATCTCCGGAGTCACGCTCACTCTACTCCAGCTCGACGAGCCGCGAACGTGATCCGAACGTGAAGCAAGCTCCACCTCAGCGGCGCCGACGCATCGTCGCGCTCGCGACCGGTAGGCCAGACGAGACGAACGGAGAGCGAGCGCTCAGGGATGCGCCACCGCCGGGACCGAGGTCCGCGGCAGATAGGTCTCGAACCATTCGCGGGCGAGTCGCGACACGTTCTCGAGCGCCCCCGGCTCCTCGAAGAGGTGGGTCGCGCCGGGGATGATCACGATTCGCTTCTCGCATCGCAGCTCGCGCAGCGCCTGCCTGTTCAGATCGATCACGACGTCGTCATCGCCGCCGACGACGAGCAGCGTCGGCGCACGGACGTGGGGAAGGGCAGGTCCAGCGAGGTCGGGCCGGCCTCCTCGCGACACGACCGCCCGGACCGTGTTCGACCGCTCCGCGGCCGCGACGAGCGCAGCAGCTGCGCCGGTGCTCGCGCCGAAGTAGCCGATGGGCAGCCGCCGCGTCCTCGGATCCGACGTCAGCCAGTCCGTCACGGCGGTGAGCCGATCGGCAAGCATGCCGATGTCGAACCTGAGGTGTGCCGTCCGGTTGTCGACGCGCTCCTCGTCGCGCGTGAGCAGGTCGACCAGGAGCGTCGCGAGGTTCGCTCCGTGGAGCACGGTCGCGACGAACCGGTTGCGGGGGCTGAACCGGCTGCTCCCGCTTCCGTGTGCGAACAGGACGACGCCCCGCGCGTCGTCGGGGAGGCCCAGGTCACCGTCGAGCCCTGCTCCGTGGGCGTTGATGTGCACGGGCTCGCTCTGACTCACTCTCATGGCGATTTCCTCGGATGGAGCTCCGGCCGGATCCCGGCCCTCGTCCCGAGGATCGCGATCGACCTCGCTCACCGGGCGGGCGATCAACCGCGATGCCAGGCCGCGGCGGCCGTCTTCAGCGCTCTTTCGTGGTCGAGACCGCGGGGGATCTGGCGCATGTGGCGGCCTGACTCCCTCCTGGCTCGGAGCGTGAGCGCGGGCCGTCGGGCGCTCGGCGGCCGCTCGCCTGGTCGAGCCGGCATGCGCCGTCGCTCGAGCTGGTCGGGGAATGTGGGCGCCGTCGAGCCCGCGCTGGCGTGTCCAGCCGGGGCGCTCGCACGGCTCGTAAGGGAGCCGTTGACGTATTTTGCAGCATCATCGACGCTTGTGTCTCGATGTCCAACACGAACAGGCTCGGCGAGCTGCTCGTCCGCGAGAAGCTGATCTCGCTCGCGCAGCTCCGGCAGGCCCAGGACGAGCAGAATCGTTCCGGCCAGAACCTCGGCTACACGCTCGCGCGGCTCGGCTTCATCAGCGACCAGGAGATCACGAACTTCCTGTCGCAGCAGTACCGCGTCCCGACGATCAACCTCGAAGAGTACGAGATCGACGCGGAGATCCTGAAGCTCGTCTCGAAGGAGCAGTGCGAGAAGCACCGCGTCATCCCCGTATCCCGCGCGGGCAGCTCGCTCATCGTCGCGATGGCAGATCCGACGAACCTGCACGCGATCGACGATCTCAAGTTCCTCACCGGCTACAACATCGAGCCGGTCATCGCGAGCGAGACGTCGATCGCGAACGCCGTCGAGCGCTACTACTCCGCGGGCCCCTCGTACGACGAGGTCATGGCCGGGTTCGACGAGTCCGAGATCGAGTTCACCGGCGACGACGAGGAGCTGAACGTCCTCGAGCTCGAGAAGGCGAGCGAGGACGCGCCGGTCGTTCGCCTCGTGAACATGATCCTGCTCAACGCCATCAAGAAGGGCGCGAGCGACATCCACATCGAGCCGTACGAGAAGAAGCTTCGCGTCCGCTACCGCGTCGACGGCGTCCTCGTCGAGGAGATGACGCCCCCGCTCAAGCTCAAGAATGCGATCGCGAGCCGACTCAAGATCATGAGCCAGCTCGACATCGCCGAGCGTCGTCTCCCCCAGGACGGACGCATCAAGCTCAAGCTCGGCAAAGGTCGAGAGATGGACTTCCGCGTCAGCGTCCTCCCGACGCTCTGGGGCGAGAAGATCGTCATGCGCCTCCTCGACAAGGGGAACCTGCAGCTCGACATGACGAAGCTCGGGTTCGACAACAAGCCTCTCGATGACTTCCTCTGGGCGATCCGTCAGCCCTGGGGCATGGTCCTCGTCACGGGGCCCACGGGGTCCGGCAAGACGACGACGCTGTACTCGGCGCTGAGCGAGCTCAACAAGGTCGTCTCCAACATCAGCACCGCGGAAGATCCGGTCGAGTACAACCTCGCCGGCATCAACCAGGTGCAGATGCACGACGAGATCGGCCTCAACTTCGCGATGGCCCTTCGCGCGTTCCTCCGTCAGGACCCCGACATCATCATGGTCGGCGAGATCCGTGACTTCGAGACCGCGGAGATCGCGGTCAAGGCGGCGCTCACCGGCCACCTCGTGCTCTCGACGCTCCACACGAACGACGCGCCGGCGACGATCTCGCGCCTCCTCAACATGGGCGTCGAGCCGTTCCTCATCACGGCGTCGGTCAACCTCGTCCTTGCTCAGCGCCTTGCGCGCAAGGTCTGCGTCGACTGCCGCCAGCCGATCCAGATCGAGCCGCAGGCGCTCCAGGAGCTCGGCTTCACGGCGGAGCAGGTGAGCGTCGCGCAGGGGCGCCTCGTGAAAGGCTTCGGCTGCCGGACCTGCAACGGGACCGGCTACAAGGGCCGCGTGGCGCTCTACGAGGTCATGCGGTTCTCGGACTCCCTCAAGGAGATGGTCCTGCAGGGGTCGTCGACGGCGGAGCTCAAGGCGGCGGCGATCAAGCAGGGCATGGTGACCCTCCGCATGGCAGGCATCATGAAGGTGCTCGACGGCGTCACGACGACCGAGGAGATCCTTCGCGTCACGATGTCGGACTGATCCTCGGTTCGCGATCGGTTCGCGATCGGTTCGCGATCGGTTCGCGATCGACGACGCGACGAAAGCCTCGACGGGCCGACGCTGTCGCGCGCGTCGACGGCTACGTCCATCGATTTTTCCGTGTGGGCGGGTGTCACCGAGCCAAGGCGCCGGGGCCCGGAAAGGTGGAATCTGTGGTCAGGACCTGTACGATTTCCACTACGTTTTGGGGGCTCGGGATCGAGGAAGGTAAGAGATGACGCAAGGTGCAGACGTTCGGGTGAATCTCCATCAGCTCCTCAAGGCCATGGTGGAGAAGGGCGCGAGCGACATGCACATCACCGCGGGTGCGCCTCCGCTGCTGCGCATCGA
>Ga0233377_1000583_pt1 | contig 15917 bp, 13 predicted proteins | sample ElkDunMinimDraft_6_FD_191540 | JGI IMG/M metagenome (GOLD analysis project Ga0233377, IMG submission 191540) | Fecal eukaryotic communites from dung pellets of Tule Elk in California, USA - Elk Dung E36 | ecosystem: Host-associated > Mammals > Digestive system > Large intestine > Fecal | place...
CTGCAAAGGATTATCATTCTTTATACGGTATTCAATCACCCGATTTTGTTCTTTTATTTATCCCTATAGAATCTTCGTTAAGTTTAGCCGTAAATCATAAACCAGAATTATTTAGTGATGCTTGGGATAGACGGGTTGTCATCGTAAGTCCTTCAACATTGTTAGCGACTTTAAGAACTATTGCCAGTGTATGGAAGCAAGAAAGACAGAACCGGAATGTGCTTGAAATAGCTAAAGAAGCTGGTTTGTTGTATGATAAATTTGCAGGTTTTTTACAGGATATGGATCAACTACAGGTTCTAATTCAGAAAGCAGGGGAGAAGCATGAGGATGCAATGAAGAAGCTGAGTTCGGGGTCGGGGAATGTTATCCGGAAAATAGAACTCCTTAAAACGCTTGGTGCCAAAGCTAATAAACAAATTGCTGATAAGTATATAGAGGATTAGACTAAACAAATCCACTAATAAATCTAAAAAATTCTCAAAGATTTGAGGTAATTCAGGAAAATATGGTAATAAATCTATATTTATTTGATTTACAGCTATAATAGCCTAAATTTAAGGAAAGTTTCATCCACAAAACAGAATGTCTTATGGAAGATATGATCCTCTATAATAGATTGCAGTTTGCATTCACCATTACCTTTCATTACCTCTTTCCACAATTAACCATGGGTCTTTCCCTAATAATCGTTTACTTCAAGTGGAGATTTCTTAGAACTAATAATATTATTTACAATGATTCGTCCAAGTTTTGGATGAAAATCTTTGCACTTAATTTTGCTATGGGAGTTGTAACGGGTATTCCGATGGAGTTTCAATTTGGGACAAATTGGGCCAAATTTTCAGAGCTAACGGGTGGGATTATAGGGCAGACCCTGGCAATGGAGGGTATGTTCTCATTCTTTTTGGAATCTTCTTTTTTAGGAATGTTTATTTTTGGTGAGAAGCTTTTGGGACATAAGTTGCATTTTATGGCTGGACTTATGGTCTTTATAGGTTCCTGGGCATCGGGCTACCTTATTTTGGCAACACATTCGTGGATGCAGCACCCTGTTGGATTTGAAATATTGGAAAACGGAAAATTTGTGCTCAATAATTTTTCAGCGTTATTCAGCAATCCGTGGCTTCTACCTTCTTATTTACATAATCAAGCAGGCTCATTAATAACTTCCGCATTCTTCGTTTCAGCTGTTGGCGCTTTTTATTTATTGAGTAATCTTCACAAGGATTATGGTAAAATCTTTTTAAGAACAGGTGTAGTCTTTGGTTTGATTGCTTCAGTGGCTGTTGCATTTCCAACGGGAGATATGCTGGCTAAAAATGTCGTTAAGCACCAACCAGCAACATTTGCTGCCATGGAGGGAATTTTTGAAACTGAAGATGGTGGTTCTGAAATTGTTTTGATTGGTCAACCCGATATGGAGAACAAAAAATTGGACAATAAAATTGCTGTTCCAAATGTTTTGAGTTTTCTAACCTATCAGCGCTGGCATGCAACTATAAAGGGTTTAAATGAATTTGATGAGGATATACATCCGACTAATGTTCCTGGATTATATTATAGTTATCATATTATGGCTGGTTTAGGAACTATTTTTATAGGTATTATGGCTATAGCAGCCTTTTTGTTGTGGCGAAAGAAACTGTATGAATCTAATTGGATTTTATGGGTTTTAATGTTTATGATTCCCTTTCCTTACATTGCCAATACTGCAGGCTGGTACACCGCTGAATTGGGCCGACAACCTTGGCTTGTCTTTAATTTGATGCGTATGGTTGATGGAGTTTCGCCAACAGTGTCTTCTGGAAATACCTTATTTACCTTATTGGGTTTTGTAGGACTTTATATATTATTAGGGCTACTGTTTCTAATGTTAGTGTTGAAGATTATTAGAAAAGGTCCTGAAACTAATTTAGCACTTAAATCATAGCTTATGGAAATGTTTTGGTTTATCATTCTAGTTTTTATGTTAGGGATGTATGTGGTATTGGATGGATATGATTTTGGCGCTGGAATTGTCCATTTGTTATTTGCCAAAACCGACAATGAACGTGCTGCGATAAGAAGTGCAATTGGTCCTTTTTGGGATGCTAATGAAGTTTGGTTAATTGCTTCAGGAGGCGTGCTTTTTTTTGCATTTCCGACCTTATACGCTTCAGCATTTAGCGGGTTTTATCTTCCATTAATGTTAGTACTTTGGTTTTTGATTTTTCGAGCAATAGGATTAGAACTTCGTGGACAAATACATAATAGATTGTGGGAGAGGTTTTGGGAGAAAGCTTTCGGAATGGCGAGTCTATTTTTGGCTTTATTCTTTGGTGCTGCACTTGGAAATGTAGTTAGAGGAGTTAATTTAGGTATGGTAGAGAATGGAGTTTCTACTCAGGAACCACATTATTTCTTTTTACAGCTTTGGAATCCTACTCTTGACCCTTTAGCAGATGCTCATGGAATTATTGATTGGTTTACAATCTTGATAGGAGTGCTGTCAGTTATTACACTTACCATTCACGGAGGAAACTGGATTATACTTAAAACATCTACAGATCTTAATAATAGGTTAAAGGGAATAATCTTCAAATTGAATATTGCTTTAGTGATTTTGGTGATTGTTACTGCCGCATTATGGCAACATGTTAAACCATTTCCCCTAAATAATTTAATAGGTCACGCTTGGTTGTGGATATTCCCCTTATTCGCGGCAATTGGACTGTTAGGACAGTTTTGGATTAAGAAGTTTAAAAAAGATGGAATGGGTTTTCTCTTTTCAACCATCTTCATTCTTGGAAGTTTAGCAACTACAGTTGCTTCATTATTTCCAAATGTTCTTCCTTCAACAAATTCAGTTAATCCTTCACTTACTATCTATAATGTTGCAGCCCATGAATATGGACTAACTGTTGGATTAAATTGGTTTATTGTAGCATTCATATTGGTTGTAATCTACTTTATTATTCAGTTTAGAGTGTTTAAAGGAAAATTAGACGATGTGGGTTATCATTAAGAGTAGTATTTAGTAATTAGTATTAAGTATTTAGATGACTATACAGTTTACAAAGGATCTGTATGATGCGGAATCCATTATTAAGAGTAGTATTTAGTACTTAGTATTAAGTAATTAGATGACTATATAGTTTACAAAGAACCAATATGATGCGGACCGCACTTATTTACCCGTTAATCAGGTTATTATATTTAGATGACTATATAGTTTACAAAGAACCTGTATGATGCGGCCCCATGTGTCCACCTCTTTCGCAGAAGTGTTGACGCCCCGGTTGGTGTCCCCACCAACCGGAAATCTAATGGCTATTAGAGAATAAATATTTCACCTCTAAAGAGGTTTTCGTCCAATCGTCCCTTGACGATATGTCTTTTGTCTTATTACTAAATACTAACTACTAATTACTATTAATACCCAACCGCCTTATCATCTCCTCTATGGTCTGCTCCGGTTTGGAGTTTTCCGTTTTTAAGGATTACGATATTTTCAACACGACCGATAGCTCCTCTTTTATTGATTTTGTAGCCATCTTCAGTTAAGCTTTGACGAGTTTTTTCATCGATTGCCCCTTCTTCAACATCGATTACATCCGGTTTCCATTGGTGATGAAAACGTGCTGCTGAGACCGATTCTTGAGCGGACATGTCGAATTCTAATACATTTAAGATGGTTTGAAATACCGATGTAATAATCGTTGAACCACCTGGTGTGCCCACAACCATTTTCAGCATTCCGTTTTCTTCAATAATGGTTGGTGTCATTGCGCTTAACATTCGTTTTCCTGGTTCTACAGAATTTGCTTTTCCACCAAGAAGACCATACATGTTTGGAGAACCGGGCTTTACCGAGAAGTCATCCATTTCATTATTTAATAGAAATCCAGCACCGTCAACCCATACAAGAGATCCATATGAACCATTGATAGTGGTAGTTAACGAAACTGCATTACCATCTTTATCTACTATGCTATAATGGGTTGTTTCTTCTGATTCGTATCCCGGGAATTTTGAGGCCTTTACTTCATCACTAGGGGTAGCTTTTGCTAAACTAACTTTTGACATTCGGTCCTGATTGAATTTCGGGTCTGTTAAGTTTGCAACAGGGACACGATAAAAATCGGGATCACCCAGATGTGTCGCTCTATCTGCATATACACGACGTTCAGCTTCTACCATAGCTCGAACGGTACTGTCATTTTGAAAGCCCCATTTCTGTAATGGGTATTTTTCTACAGATTGAAGTAATGCCATTAATGCCACACCACCGCTGGAAGGAGGGGGCATTGAAATTACTTTATAAGTTTTATAGGTTCCTACAATAGGGTCTCTCCAAGATGCCTGATAATTTTCTAAGTCCTTTATGCTGATAATTCCATTTCCTCTATTCATTTCAGCAACGATTAATTCTGCCGTTTTACCCTTGTAAAACCCATCGCGTCCTTGTTCAGCGATGCGGGTAAGAGTTTCTGCTAATTCAGTTTGAACAAAGCTGTCACCAGCTTTCCATTCTGCTTCTCGAATAACAGCAGCCCCGTTTGGGTTGAATTTTTTAAATCTTTTCTGATATCTGTTAAATTCCCCTGCTTGTTTTTCAGTTAATGGAAAACCCTTAGCAGCCAGATCAATTGCCGGTTGCACTAGATCTTTCCAGGGAAGTGATCCATATTTTTTATAGGCAGCGTCCATACCAGCAACAGAACCGGGTACCCCCGAAGCCAGTTGACCATAAAGACTTAAATCCGTTATAGGATTGCCATCTTTGTCTAGATACATATCTTTAAATGCTTTTTCAGGAGCTTTTTCGCGAAAATCTAAAGATGAAACGCTTCCATCTTTGCCACGGTAAACTAAAAATCCACCACCCCCAAGGTTTCCTGCATTCGGATAGACTACGGCTAATGCGAATTTTACAGCAATCGCTGCATCAACAGCATTTCCTCCTTTTTTTAAGATTTCTACTCCCACTTCTGATGCTATTGGGTGCGCCGTCACAACTGCACCATTATCAAATTCTGTTTGATCAGCTACAGTTTGTTGCTTTACTGAACAAGAGCCCAGAAAAAAAACGATTAAGAATAAATAAATCAAATTAGGTTTTTTCATAGAGCTAAGATAATAAATTGGTATAATTAGATGAATTATATTAAATTGAATCAAAATTAAAATTATGCGTTTACTTAGCCTATTCCTACTATTATTCCTTTTTGTTCAGTTGAAAGCTCAAACTGTAAAAATCCTTACCTACAATATTCACCATGCTAATCCACCTTCTCAACCTAATAAAATAGATATTGAGGCAATAGCAAAGGTTATCAATGAATCTGCTGCTGAGATCGTTGGTATTCAAGAGGTTGATATCAATGTTTCACGTTCTGAAATGGTAAATCAAGCTGAAAAATTAGCAGAACTAACAGGAATGGATTATTTTTTTTCAAAAGGAATCGACTTGGAAAAAGGTTTCTATGGAACTTTAATCTTAAGTAAGTATAAAATCGTGGGTAAAAGAAGATATGATCTTCCAATGCCTGTAAAAAGCGAGAATCGTTCCTTAGCAATTATTGATGTTGAGTTACCTAATGGAAAAACTATTTCCTTAGCCAATACACATTTGGATTTGAAGGAAGAAAATAAAATTGCTCAGGCAGAATTTATCAATGAATTAGGTGAGCTTTATAGTAAACCTTTAATCTTAGTTGGCGATTTAAACTCTAAACCAGAATCAAAACCTATTCAGATATTAGAAAAATATTTTGTTAGAAATACTAAATCTAATCAACCAACCTCTCCCAATGTAAATACCAAGAATGAAATAGATTATATTATGGTTTTAAATAATCAGAAATTCAATTGGAAGATTTACAAAGTAATTAAAGAAGAATATGCCTCAGATCATTTACCATTGTATGCGGAAATTGATTTTGGAAAATAGATGAATGAGTTTTAAAGAGGAAAGGGGTATCTTGATTGTTCATTATACCTTGTAATAATTCATTAATAAATAGGTATATTTATTTTTAGATAAAAAACCAATATATGATGTCTTCTAAATATATTTTACTTTCCATTCTATTTGGTTTTTTTCATTGAAATCATTTTCCCAGTCAGAATCAGATAAAACAGAAATTTATAATATATTCTTGAATTCTTTTGTGTCGGATATGGTGGTGATCCAAGATTCTACGATAATTGCAAAGGATCAAGTGGAGGGGTCTGAAGACTATGTTTTTTCAAATATGCCGAAATTAACAAAAGATGGTTTCAAGGATTTTTTAGAAAAAAATATACAAAAGACTCCCTTAAAGATCATTAATCAAAGTGAAAAGGAATTGGTGCTATTAACAGATTCAGCCTTAAATAGTGCTTTTGGATCTTCAGGCGATTGGTATAAATATTATAAAACTTTCCCCAAATCAAAGGGTTTGGTAAGAATATCAAATTTAGGCTTTAGCAAGGATGGAACTCAGGCTGTAATGTTTTACTCTTATTCTCAAGCTACATTAACAGGTGCTGGATATATGGCTATTTATACAAAGAAGGATAACAGGTGGAATTTTGAAGATCGGGTTGAGGTGTGGATTTCATAAGTTATTTATTTCAACTTCTCATTATTCTTGTGTCTTTCTGCATCTCTCATATTTTTCTTGTCCAGATTTTTTTCCAAAGCGGAGGTTAGGTCTATACCCGTTTGATTGGCCAGACAGATTAAAACAAATAGCACATCAGCCATTTCATCTGCGAGATTTACTTCCTTATCGGACTTCTTAAAAGATTGTTCACCGTATTCTCTTGCCATAATACGTGCTACTTCACCTACTTCCTCCATTAACATAGCGGTATTTGTCAGTTCATTGAAATAACGGACTCCAGTGGTGTTTATCCATTTATCTACGATCTCTTGAGCTTCTTTGATGGTCATTGGTATTCGATTTAGTGGTTTTCTTTATCCTTTGTGTTCATAATTATAGTAACAGGTCCGTCATTCAAGAGGTCAATTTTCATATCCCCTCCAAAAACACCCATTTGAACTTCTTTTCTCAGGAGTTCAGAGAGATATTTCCCCATTTCTTCATACATTGGCTTTGCTTTGTCAGGTTTTCCTGCGCGGATAAAAGAAGGTCTATTCCCCTTTTTGGTCTGTGCAAATAAGGTGAACTGCGAAATCAAAAGGATATTTCCATTGATATCTTGCACCGATTTGTTCATTAAGCCCTGTTCATCTGAAAAGATCCGTAAGTTGACTAATTTTTGTCCTAACCACTGAAGGTCCTCTTTAGTATCTTCATCCTCTACACCTAATAAAACGAGTAAACCCTGTTCAATTTTTCCTGTGATTTGCTTATCTACAGTGCATGAAGCTCGAGTTACTCTTTGGATTACTGCTCGCATGGATTAAAAGTATTAAGTTAATTTGAAATAGACAAGATTTAAAATTAGAACCATGCTGAACAACGTGAAGCATCTTTAACCCCCCACTCATAAGCATGTCATCCTTGAACTTTAGTTCAAGGAACTTTGCCTTATACTATGAACTTTGCCCTATGCTACAATATTTAATATTCCCTGATTGTTAGCGACAAATTACCTGTCTTTGCGGTCAGGATGCATTAGTTTTCTATAATAGTCAACTAACGCCAAGTTCCTTGACCTTACGGTCAAGGATGACGTGCTGTGTGTGGTATTTTAAAAGATTCTTCGTTATTCTCAGAATACCTAAATTTAAAATCTAATATTCAACCCTAACATTGCATTAGTTTCAGCTTGGGGATAATAAAAATTGAAATATTCTCTTTTTCCTACCGATTGCATAATTGAGCTGTAGGTATATCCAGAAGTTGCGTATTTCTCATTGAAAATATTATTGATCATTAGATTCAAATCAATTTTCTTAATTCCAAATGCTGAGAATGTATATACCGCTTGGAAGTTATTCACAAAAGAAGGTGCTATGCTTCTGTTTTTTTTAGAAGTGTTGTCTAGATATATTCTTGAAATATATTTACTCAAGAAACTGAAACTAAGAACTTCAATTGGTTTGTAGGTGAAGTTATTGGACAATACGAGGGCAGGTGATTTTGCGATAATGGAAGTATTATGAGTAATACTTTCAAAGTTAACCACAGTGAAATTATCATCGTAAATTGGGATTTGTTCAATAAAATCTTTGATCTTGTTTTGGCTTATTGCTGCGGTTGCAGACCATATAAATTTCGAATGAATTCTCCAGCTTCCATCTAATTCAAACCCTATTCTATAACTCTTGTCAACGTTCATGCGTAATGCTGAACCCACATTATTTAACGTCCCTGTGGGGATAAGTTGATCTTTGTAGAACATTGCATACGCGTTGGCTCCAATATTAATGTTGTCATTTCTGAATCGATAACCAGCCTCTATATCTTGCATTTTTTCCGCTTTAGGGAATTGCCCTGTTGGGTTTTCTACATAATCGTTCCTCGTTGGTTCTTTACTCGCAAAAGCATAAGAAGCATATAGGTTTGAATTGTTGTCTAAGAAGTAAGTAATGCCGGCTTTTGGGTTTATAAAGTTGTGCTTATCATCAAATTTTAAATTCTTAATATCATCATCGTTTCCTTTACCGTTATATAAAATGTTTCGGTATTGAACATCTATATTGAAAAGGATATTATCTATTCTATAGTCTGCCTTTGCAAAAAAGTTAAAATCATTTTTATTGGCATCATTAAAATAATATTTGCCAGAAAGTTTGTCGCTTGCCACTTTGTCTGCCCAAATTACCTCACCATAATGATCGCCTTTATATTGATTATATGCCCCGCCAAATGTAAAGTTTAAATTATTTGAAGGTCTGTATAACAAAGAGTAGGTTAGACCATAGAAATGATTGTCTAGCCATCTTCTACGGACCAGATTAGTTTCTTTGATTACTACATCATTTTCCAGAATTGGATCTATACCATAATGTTCTAATTTAGCCATTGGTTTAAACTCCTCATAATAACCGGCGCCACGTGTATAATGTAGAGCCGTATTGATAGTTACTTTTTCAGAAGGACGATATGAATAGTTTAAATGGGAATGAGTTTGGGTATAGTTGTCCGTTTGATTATCATAAGTGTAATAATTGTATTTACGATCTCCGTTGAGGAATCTTTCACGTTCATCTCCAGATAGCCATAAATTATCTGCATACTCTTCAATCCTTTCCCTATTTCCTGTGAACAATGGTTCTGCTAGGCCATACCATGCCTGATAGGTTTTTTCCTTCCCAGAGAAAACAGTAGCCTTTAGTGTATGCTTGTCTGTGAACATGCCCGCGTCAACATAAAATGATTTTAGATTTGATGATGCTCTATCAACATAACCATCAGAACTTATTCTAGAAAGTCGAGCATTAAATGCATATTTATTCGCAATTAAACCAGATCCAGTTTTTAAGGTGTTCTTCCATGAGTTATATGATCCAAATGAATTATTGAATTCGAGATAAGGCTTTTCTTCTAATGCATCAGTTTGGATATTAAGGGAAGCGCCAAATGCTGCAGAACCGTTGGTTGAGGTTCCAATACCTCGTTGGATTTGTATGCTTTCGGTGCTGGAGGCAAAATCAGGAAGATTTACAAAGAAAGAACCCATACTTTCAGCATCGTTTAATGGAATCCCATTTAAAGTAACATTGATACGCTCATTATCCGAACCACGGATCGTCATATTGGTATATCCTATTCCTGCACCAGCATCAGAACCAATTACAACGCCTGGAGTCTGATTAAGTAGAAAGGGGATATCCTGTCCGAGATTAGATTTCTCAATATCGGCTTTGTTCAAGGTTTTAAAAGTAGTTGCGGAATTCTCCTTTGCACGAGTCGCAATCACATGGACTTCCTCAAACTTAATATCCTGATCTTTTAATTGAATGGAAAAATTAGCTTGATTTACAGGATTAATTCTTAAAATCTCGGATTTATAACCAATAAAAGAAATTTTTAAGTTATAGATTTGGTTGTTTAAATTGTCAAAAACGGCGATTCCGTCTTTATTTGTAGATTTTGATTTGCCATCAATCGTTACAGTTGCTGCGATTGCAGGGGTTCCAGATTTGTCTAAAACCCTCACAGTGAAGTTCTGTTGAGCATAGCTTGCGAATACTAGCAAACATAAGGCAATAGTAGCCCAAAGCTTGTTAAACATAATAAAAAAAATGTATTAATGAGTTAAACTTTCTTATTGCAAGGGGTTACAACAAGTCCTATTTAACCGCCCTTTCCCTACGCTGGCATTATCCAGATCAGGTATGTATTTCATGTAAAACATTGAAATACAGGGTATAATCTCAGCCTGGTTTTGTGTTATTCAACAAGGCACCCCTATTCGATAGGGCAAATCTATGCTTTTGTATAAATAAAACAAAATTTAAATATTATTGTAACAAATTCGTAATTATTATTTTATTAGTTAAACTGATTGTAATTTTTTGTAAATTGCCTCCGATGCCTTCAATAGGCAAATTACGCTAACTTTTAAAAAACGGAACTATATTTTCATATGAAGTATTACGCTGCTGATGTCGTGTTTCCTGTTGCTGGACCTGCTATTAAAAAGGGGGTTGTTGCGATGGATGATGAAGGAGTTGTTAAAGGTGTTTTCAATCCTGGTGAAATTGACGAATCTCTTGTTGAGCAATTAAAAGGAGCCTTAATACCTGGGTTTATTAATTCGCATTGCCATTTGGAATTATCTCATCTTCTTGGTGTAGTGCCAAGGAGTACCGGGCTACCAACTTTTCTCTCAACTGTTATCAACGAAAGAGGAAATCATGAAAATAGATTAGAAAAAGCTATTGAAGAGGCTGACAAGTTGATGTATGACAATGGCATTCAGGCTGTTGGTGACCATGTGAATTCAGCCGTTACAGCTAAAATCAAAGAAAATAGCCCTATCAAATACCATACTTTTGTTGAGGTTATGGCTATGAATAAGGATGAAGTGGTGACAAGAATTGATAATGCAAAGGAAATTGAATTCCATTTTGATTATAAACATTCTTCAATTACTCCTCATGCTCCTTATTCAGGTTCTAAATTTTTATTTAAAACCTTGAAAAAAGCTATTAGTGAGGACAATATTATCAGTATCCATAATCAAGAAAGTGATGAGGAGAATAAGCTTTTTAGATATAAAAAAGGTGAATTCTTAGAGTTTTTTGAGAAAATGGACTTAGTAATGGAAGATTTTAGAGCGCAAGCAAGAAACTCTCTACAATCTTTTCTGCCTTATATCCCAAGTAAGAATAAGCTAATTTTAGTACATAATACTTATACTTCTATCAAGGATTTAGATTTTGTTGATAGAATGGGAAGATCTGTTTTCTTTTGTTTTTGTCCAAAAGCAAACTTATATATTGAAGATCGAATTCCGAAAATCGATAACTTTTTATTAGGTGGTCACGATATAGTTATTGGTACAGATAGTTTGGCTTCGAATGATACATTAGATATCCTAGAAGAATTAAAAGTTATCCATCAAGAATATCCAGAACTAGATTTCAACGAAACTATCAAATGGGCCACTTTAAACGGGGCTAAGGCCTTGAACCTAGATCATGAACTTGGTTCTTTGGAGGTAGGGAAAAAGCCAGGTTTGGTTTTGCTAGAAGGGATGGATACATTCAAACTTAATTCAAAAGTTAAGGTAAGAAGAATTAGATAGTTTCTAATTCTATTTCTTCTTATACCTTTGTATTCATGAAACATTGGAATATCAAGGTAACTGGTAAGGTTCAAGGTGTCTTTTTTAGAGCATCCACAAAGGCTGTAGCCGATCAATTGGGGATAAAAGGCTTTGTGATTAATGAGCCGGATGGTTCAGTTTATATTGAAGCCGAAGGCGATAAGTTTGGACTTGAATCCCTAATCGACTTTTGTAATGAAGGTCCTGAAGATGCTGTGGTTTCCAATGTTGAGTTTATAGAATCCGATGATTTAAAGAATTTTCGGAATTTTGAGGTCATCAAAAAAATCAAATAAGCGTGTCGGTAATAAAAAAGTTTGTCAGCGATACGATGATTTATGGTCTTTCCACCATAATATCAAGAATGCTTGGTTTTGTTATGACTCCATTTTATACAGCAAAATTCTCAACTGCTGTTTACGGTATTTTTACCAATCTTTTTGCAATTGCCTCTATGTTGAATGCTGTTTTAGCATTCGGAATGGAAACAACTTATTTCCGATATCTCCAAAAAGTTGAAGGAGATAAAAACAAAGTATTTGACAACAGCTTTGTTATTACGATAATAACTACCATAATATTCTTATTTACCGTTTTTACCTTTATACATCCAATAGCTATCTGGTTAAGTGAAGGTGAGAACGTTGTTGATTATGTTCAATATGTCAAATTGTTTGCATTTATTATTGCTGTTGATGCAATAGCTGTTATTCCATTTGCAAAATTGCGTTCTGAAGGGCGTCCAATTCGATATGGGCTTGTAAAGCTTTTGAATATTCTAACGTTTATAGTCATTAATCTATTTTTACTATATTGGTTGCCAAAGTTGAATAGTTCTTCAGATTTTTTTAAGGAATTCAGCGCTGGTTGGTTTAAAGAGGGATGGTTGGGGAATGTTTTTATAGCAAACCTTATTTCCAGTGTTGTGACTCTTTTTTTGCTTATTCCTCAGATTATCACTTTTAGGTTTAATATCGATTCAAAATTGATTAAAGATATGTTGACCTATTCTTTTCCAATATTAATTGCAAATATTTCTTTTATAATCAATGAAAATCTGGATAAAATCATGTTTCCTAGATTGTTGCCTGGAGAGCAAGGTGATCAAGATTTAGGAGTGTATGGCGCAGTTGCCAAAATAGCTGTCTTTTTGAACTTATTTGTAACGGCTTTTCGTTTGGGTGCAGAACCTTTCTTCTTTTCGTATTCAAAAAATGAAAATGCTCGCAAAACCTATGCAATGATTATGCAGTATTTTGTAATTGCAATGGTAATAGTGATGATTGGTTTATGCGCAAATTTAGATTGGTTAAAGAATTTTATTAAAGGAGGTGAATTGGCTCCTGAAGCATATTGGTCGGGATTGTTTATTATCCCAATCTTGTTATTTAACTATGTTTTATTAGGGGTATATATGAATTTATCCGTCTGGTATAAATTGTCTGACCAAACTCGATATGGCCTTTATATTTCAGGTATTGGTGCAATAATTACCATTGTTCTGAATTTTCTCCTAATTCCTCGATATTCTTATGTAGGAGCCGCAATTTCTACCACCTGTACATATTTGGTTATGGTGATTCTTTCCTACGTTTGGGGGCAACAAAATTATTCTATTCCATATAATACCAAGAAAATTGTTGCCTATTTATTTTTTGGCTTAATTGTATCTTGGTTAGCATATTTTACCAATTTTTGGATTGGGAATCTAGTGTTAATTTTGTTTTTAGGAATTGTCTTTTATTTGGAGAAGGATAATTTACTTAAAATTTTAAAAAGAGCTTAGTATTGATAATACAGAAGATTCGCTGATTAAGCGACTTCTTCTGCAAAATTATATCTTATTTCTTCAAGTACTTCTAGGATTTCATTTACATCCTGTAAGCTTACAAGTTTCATTCTATATTCTTTGAAATCAGGAATTCCTTTGAAATAATTGGCATAATGACGGCGCATTTCAAAAATTCCTGTTTTTTCACCTTTCCACTCAATTGATTTTGTTAAGTGGGTATGACATACTTCAACGCGTTCTGCAATAGTTGGTCCTTCAAGACGCTCTCCTGTATTAAAGAAATGCTTAATCTCTCTGAAAATCCAAGGATAACCAATAGATGCCCGTCCAATCATGATTCCGTCCACTTCATATTCTTGGCGCCAAGCTGCTGCTTTCTCAACAGAATCTACATCGCCATTTCCAAAGATGGGAATATTAATCCTAGGATTTGTTTTTACATCTTTTATCATTGACCAATCTGCCTGACCCTTGTACATCTGTGCTCTTGTACGTCCATGAATTGCCAAAGCTTTGATTCCAATGTCTTGAAGGCGTTCAGCAACTTCATATACATTTTTCGTGTTATCATCCCAGCCAAGCCTTGTTTTTACAGTCACCGGGAGATTTGTGGCTTCAACTACTGCTTTTGTCATAGCGACCATCTTATCAATGTCTTGCAATAGACTAGCACCCGCTCCCCGACAAGCCACATTTTTAACCGGACAGCCGTAATTTATGTCAATAAGATCAGGTTGTGCCGCACTACAGATTTCTGCAGATTGACGCATATGCTCAATATCAGAACCGAAAATTTGAATTCCAATGGGTCTCTCATATTCAAAAATATCCAACTTTTGACGTGATTTTGCAGCATCCCTTATCAGACCCTCAGAAGAAATAAACTCAGTATACATCATATCCACACCATTCTGTTTACAAACGTAACGGAACGGAGGATCACTTACATCTTCCATTGGAGCCAACAATAACGGAAACTCACCTAAATCAATATTTTCGCCAATCTTTACAGACATTATTTGTTGAAATTTTTACAAAGATAAGAAAAATAGATAATAGACATAAGACGCTAGACATAAGACATTCTAAAGTCTTATATCTAGCGTCTTGCGTCTAAAGTCTGTGTCTTGTGTCTTTGTCTATTGTCTTGCGTCTAAAGTCTGTTGTCTTGTTTCTTGTGTCTGTTGTCTGTTGTCACTATTAGATTTTGTTTACAAAATCTAATAGTGACAACACAGGATCATCTGTTTTCATAAAGTTTTCGCCGATTAAGAAAGCGTTAAAGCCAGCTTTTTTAAGGGCTTTTATGGTTTCTGGGTCGGAGATTCCGCTTTCGGAAACTTTAATGAATTGATCTGGAATTTTGTTGACTAAATCGTAGGAGTGATCCAATGAGACTATAAAGTCTTTAAGGTTTCTGTTATTCACTCCGATGGCATCAATGCTGTCAAAAATGCTACGGTTCAGTTCCTCTTCATTGTGAACCTCTAATAAAACATTTAAACCTAATGACTTTGCATATTCTGATAGATATTTAATTTCACTGCTGTTAAGACAGGCTGCAATAAGAAGGATAATATCAGCACCGTAGGCTTTTGCTTCGGTAATTTGATATTCATCAACAATAAATTCCTTGCGCAACAATGGTATTTGTAAAACCTCTCTAGCGGCTGTAAGGTCTTCTAAAGACCCTTGAAAGAAATCCTTGTCTGTCAGTACAGAAATAGCAGAAGCACCAGCATTTTGGTATCCCTTTACAACTTCCTGAACTGTAGAGGTTCCATTAATTAACCCCTTAGATGGGGAAGCTCTTTTATATTCCGCAATGATGCCAGTTTTGCTGGGATTCAAAATATTTTCTTTCAGGTTGTAACATGTTCGCGAAAAAAGAGACATTTCTTGAAGTTCGGAAACGCTGACCTTGCTTTTTGCATCTGCAACTTCTACCTTTTTTCGAGCTACTATTTTATCTAATATGGTCATATGTGATATTCAAATTGAAGCGATTACTTATTTCCTTTAATCCAGTTGGCAATTAATGTTTTTCCATTGTCTGTTAAAATAGATTCTGGATGAAATTGCATGCCCTTTACATCATATTTTGTATGACTAAGAGCCATAATTACACCATTTGGATCTACAGCAGTGACTTTGAGCTCATCATTAAGTGTATGAGGGTCTACGGCCCATGAATGGTATCTTCCGATTTTTGAATCAGCTGGAAAATCATGGAATAGCGATTCCTTAGGGTCTGTCACCTGAATGCTGGTTGCAACTCCATGTAATGGTTTAGGCATATTATAGAGTTTTGCTCCGAATACCTCGGCAATAGCTTGTTGTCCTAGGCAGATACCAAGTATACTTTTTGTAGGTGCATATCGGCGAATAACATCCAATAATAAACCTGCCT